>Ga0070731_10000262_pt1 | contig 86218 bp, 69 predicted proteins | sample Coa_R1_2_FD_66448 | JGI IMG/M metagenome (GOLD analysis project Ga0070731, IMG submission 66448) | Surface soil microbial communities from Centralia Pennsylvania, which are recovering from an underground coalmine fire - Coalmine... | ecosystem: Environmental > Terrestrial > Soil > Unclassified ... | reverse complement strand
GGATCGATGACGCCGGCTCCGGTGGTGCCGCCGGTGCCGACTACCATCAGCGGGGCGAATCCATTTTTCCGATCTTCCGCGACGCGCTGCCCGAGATGGTTGAGATCGAGCTTCAGATGGTTATCGGTCGCGACCGGGCGTAGCGACTCGCGGCCGAGGCCGGTCATGTGCGCGATTTTGCTGAAGGAGTGATGCGCTTCGCCGGACAGGTAAATCGTCGGCGTCGCGGCCAGCGAGCGAAGGCCGCGATCGCCGTATTCGGGGAAAGCCTTGGTCAGAGCGACGATGACGGCGGATTGATTGGCTTCGGCGCCGCCGGTGGTGAACGTCGCGCTGGTATCCCGGGGAAGACCGAATTTTCCGGCGAGCCAGGCGAGCGTGTGCTTTTCGATCTCGATCGCGGCGGGGGAAGTCCGCCAGGTGGCGAGTTGCGGATTGTACATCGCGGCCAGCGTGTCGGCGACGACGGACGCGAAGGTGACGCTCGGATTGAAGAGGCCGAAGTAACGGGGATGCGTCACGTGGACCTGCCACTTCTGGAGCATCCCTTCAACGTCCGTGCAGACTTCTTCGAGTGTCCGGGGCTGCGAAAAATCGTATTGCGAGAGATGCGCGCGGATTTCCTGTGGCGTGACGCCGCCGTGGATAATCGGACCGTCGGCGATGGTCGATTCGACTCGCGTGGCTTCGCTGCGAAGCGCGTCAGACAGCATCGGCGTTCACCTCGGCGGGTTCGGGCGAGCTTAAGACCTGCGCGGGTCGCGGCGCGCGCTGGTAGAACTGGCCGGACTGAATGCGGTCATAACGGGCCTGGTCGAGCTCGATGAAAGCTTCCTGCGCGGAATCGTTCACGTAAATTGAATCCGTGGTTGCGCTGGGATCGTAGCCCTGGCGAACGAGATCGGTCTTGGTGAACTTGAAGGTCGACGTCACGTGCATCGAGGTCTGAATCCGCAGGAACAGCGGGCGGGCGTATTCCGGGAGGCGCTTGACCAGATGTGCGCGGAACGCGGCGAGATCCAGGTTTTCTGTGACAAGGGTCGCCATTCCGGCGCGGCCTTCGGTGCCCGGAATCGCGACGCCGTAGACATTGGCCTGCTGGATTCCGGGAAATTCGCAGATGGCTTCAGAGACTTCGGACGTGGCGACGTTTTCGCCCTTCCAGCGGAAGGTGTCGCCGATGCGGTCGACGAAATAGAAGAAGCCTTTTTCGTCTTTGCGCATCAGGTCGCCGGTGCGAAACCACGCGTCGCCGGGCTTGAAGACATCGCGGAGGATTTTCTTTTCCGACGCTTCCTTGCTCGTGTAGCCTTCGAAGCGGCCGCCCATATTGGACGAGTCTTTGAGGATCGGACCAATGGCTTCGCCGGTTTCGTTCGGCGCGCACTTGATGCAGAATCCTTGTTCGTCGCGGATGGGTTCGCTGGTTTCGACGTTGAACTTCACCAGCGCAGCCGGAAAACGATGAGCCAGGAATGACGGGATGCGGCCGATGGCGCCGGGTACGCCTTCGACATTGAACAGCGATACGTTGCCTTCCGTGGCGGCGTAGAATTCCAGGATCTGAGGGATTTGGAAGCGGGTCTTGAACTCCTCCCAAATGTCGGGACGCAGGCCGTTGCCGCAGGCCATGCGAATGCGGTGCCCGGTTTCCTGCGCGCTGAATTCGGTGTGCACCAGGTAGCGGCACAGCTCGCCGATGTACTGGAACAGCGTGCAATCCCAGCGGACGATGTCGCTCCAGAACTTGCTGGCGGAGAATTTTTCGCGGACGACTACTGATCCGCCGCCGACCAGGACGGCTCCGGGGGCCTGCACGCCGCCGACGCTGTGATACATCGGCAGGCAGTCGTACATGCGGTCGGTGGCTTGGGTGTCCATGAGGCCGGCGAACCAGTGAGTCCACTGCATCACGCGGCCATGGCCGACGCCCGCGGCTTTAGGCAGACCCGTGGTGCCGGATGTGTAAATGTACAGGGCGCGATCCTCGATGGTGACGGGACGGCGTTCGGTTTCGTTGAGCGGCTCCGTCGCGTAACTTTCGATTTCGGAATCGAGTCTTCGATAGGGGCTACCGGTTACGCCATGAACCCAGATGGTCGCGACTGTGGACAGCTCCGGAAGAGCGGTGCTCATCGCGTCGAGCAGCTCTGCCGCGACGATCAGATGTTTCGGGGCAACGATGTTGATGCAATGGGCCAGCGACGTTCCCGTCAGATTTGTATTCAATAGCGAGACCACGCCCCCGACTTGCGTGATGCCGAGCCAGACGGCCATGAACTCAGGCCGATTCTGCATGAACAGGCCGACGCATTCGCCTTTGGCGATTCCCTGAGCGAGCGCCCATCGGGAATATTGATTTGCGCGCTCAACCAGTCCGCGATAGCTGAGGCTCTCGCGATCGGAAACGAGAGCGGGGGCGTCGCCGAGCTGCGCGGCGCGTTCTCCGATCACGGCCGGGAAAATGCGTTCCGGACGCTTGGCGATCCCCGCTGTCAGCTCGAGCGCGCGCACCCAGGCTTGCGCCGGGCTGCTCTTGCTCGTGTTGGTGGGGCTTGTCGTCATGCCGTGCTGCCTGCGTCGACGGTCATGGTCGTGCCAGTGATGTTTTTCGATTTGCAACTGAGCAGGAACTCGACCGCGTTGGCGACGTCCTCGACCTGCGTCATGCGCTTGAGCGCGCTGCGCCGGGCAATCTGTTCGCGCTGTTCGTCCTTGAGGCCGTGGGTCAGTTCTGTGTCGACGAATCCGGGGGCGACGGCGTTGACGTTGATGCCCATGCGGCCGACTTCGCGCGCCAGCGATTTGGTGAATCCCATGAGAGATGCCTTGGTGGCGCCGTAGACCGAAAGTCCGCTGTATCCGGTGAACCCCATGATGGAGGAGATGTTCACGATGCGACCGCCGCCGTCGGCCATCATGAACTTCACGACATACTTCGTCAGGATCATGGGAGACAAGGTGTTCAGACGCACCAGCTGCTCGATCTGCGAATTCGGCATCAGAGAGAGCGCGCCATCGAAGCTGATGCCGGCGTTGTTCACCAGGCCGTAGATCGCGCCGAATTCTTTGCGAACTCCTTTGACGAACTCACCAAGGCCTTCGATATTCGATAAATCGAACGGGACGAACTTCAGAGATCCGCGTTTCTGGCGTTCGGTTTCGGCGATCGCCGCCGTGATCTGATCGGTTTCTTTTCGCGCGACGGCGATGGCTTGATATCCCTCGCTCGCGAGTTTGGTCGCGATTCCCAGGCCGAGGCCGCGGGTTCCGCCGGTGACGATGACGTTGCGCATGGTCATTGTGGGTTCACCGGGCATTCTCTGAACGGGCGACTTTGCCGGTCGCCGCAACCGGCAAATCGGTGACGAAGCGGATCGACGCGGGAACTTTATGCCGGGCCAGTTCTCCGCGGCAGAGATCGAGAATTTCGGTTTCGAGCTGACGCGCCTGGCCGTTGGCAGGAGCGCTCAGAACGACGTCGGCGACCACTAGCGCGCCCGTGATGGGGCTCTTGCGCGTGCGTACGACGGAGATCCGGACTTTGGGATGGCGGTTGATCACCGCCTCAACTTCTTCCGGATGAACTTTCAATCCGCCGACGTTGATAACGCCGTCGCGGCGGCCGACGAAATGGTAACGGTCGCCTCGCAATTCGAGCATGTCGCCGGTGTTGACGAAGCCATCGGCGTCCTTCAGCGTTTGCGGACCGAGGTAACGCTCCGCGGTCCGCGAGGAGCGGATCTGGAGCGCATCGTCCACGATTTTCATTTCGACATCGCCGTTCGTGGCGCCAACCAGGTTGGCCGGGAATCCGGCGAGTCCGTCGCGGACGTCGAAGGCGAGGCCTGCTTCGGTGGAGGCAAAGGCGTGCGCGACGCCGGCCTGCGGATAGAAGGATTGGAGATTATCCAGGATTGCCTGGTCCGAGATCTCGCCGGACAAGCGGACGTACTTGGGCGACATCTTGTCCGCGGCGGGGCTCATCAGAGCTTTGCGCCAATGGGACGGCGTTCCGGAAATATGCGTCACGCCGTGGGAACCCACGCGGGTCATGAAATCCGCGATCGATTCGTCGGGGCTCGATAGAACCAGCGATCCGCCGGTGAGGATGGCTCGCAGAAAGATCTGAAGACCGCCATAGCGCCGGATGTCGTAGAAAGTGCTCCAGACGAATCCGCCGGCCAGGGCGCTTTCGATGATGCCGCCGGCCAGGCTTTCGAGAGTGTGAACCACCAGCTTCGGGCGTCCGGTTGTACCGGACGTGAGCAGAATCCATTCGGTCTCATGCCGGGCCGTGCGGTCGGTTTCGTCGCGCAGAAGCTTCGACCCGGATGTGACGAAATGTTCCGCGGAAGTGCCTGCGCCCAAACCGGGACGATCGGAGACGATGGCATCCACGGGCACGGTTTCGACGATGAACGGAACATGCTCCGCCGGCAGGTCGCCTGGATAAAGGACGAGCCGGCTGGCGATGCCATCGAGTTCGATCAGGGCTAAAGCGGCCGTGAGTTGGTCCGCCGTCGCTACCAGCACGGAGCGCCCGCGCAGCTCGGCGGCGCGGCCGTTGAGGACCGATCCATGGACCAGCTCACTCAAAGCGACCGTCACATTGGGACCGCAAAGAAAGCGTCCGGAAAGATTCCCGGCGGCGCTTGCCTCGGTCCAAAGCGACGACCGCTTATTGTGTGGCTTGTGCTGCGGAGGTTTCATAGAACTTGATAAATTCGCCCACGGTGACCGGCAGTTGGGCATCCTCGGAGTCGCTGAACGGGTCCACCCCGAGCGCGTCCGCGATGCGAACGACGACGATCGCGAAACACAGCGAATCGAGGCCGGATTCCAACAGCGGCAGATCGTCGGTAAGCGGAGCTAACCGCTTGTCCTGCTCCTTGGCGACCTGATCGAATTGACTTAAAATCTCAGTACGAACTGACATGCTTCGTTTTATTCCCCCGACAGATTAAACAGCTTCCTTACACATCTACTGCCACGTTTTCCAACTTCCCGGTTCCTTCGCGTCCGGCGGATTCCTCACTTACCATCGGCGGGAAGTTCGCGTTCAGCCACTGCTGCGCGGACCCTTGAACCGCCGCTTTTCCCTTACTATCCGCCAGGGAATGGTTACTCCCCTCGACCAGTTCCATGGCGACGCGGCGATGACGGCCCGCGAGATTCAGGATGTGCGCGAAATAGTCGAACTCGCCGGGCCTTGGTTTGAAGCCCGGGGACTCGCGAGAGGTCGCTTTCAGGATAAGAATCGGCGTTCCAGCGCTGGCCACCTGCTTCCAGCAGCGAAGAAGAGGCAAATTCGCGTTGGCTGGCAACTTGCGCGCCGAAACCACACCTTTGACCTTTTTCGCTAAGTTGAACGCCTTACTGAAGAGGCCTCCAACCCAGCTAGTTCCGGCCCAGGTGCTTAGCTCGTTGCGCAGTTTCGGCCTGGCCTTGGGCAGGTGAAAATAGGGATCCATCAAAACGAGACCCCGGCAATCTTTGGTGATTGCGGCCGTGAACAATGCGGATACGCCGCCCGCGCAGTGGCCTACGATGACCATTCCCGGGAGGCTGTACCGGGCGACGAGTTCCTTCACGGCGGCGGATAAGACCGGGGCATATTTGCCGGTGTTGATGAAATCGAGAACGTCTTCGGGTGGTTCGCCATCCGAGTCTCCCAGGCCTGGCACATCGAAGCGGAAGCATCGATAGCCGCTCTTGGCCAGGGTTTCGGCGAAATCGACAGCCGAATCGCCGGTGCCGGCTCTGGGAAGGAATCCGGGATTGAAAAAGAAAACTCCGGGGCGGCTGTCTCTAGACACGCGCTCCTGACGGGTGCGGTGGCAGGTACCGCGAAGGCGCACGCCGTCGACGGACACCGTGATCAGTTCGCGGGTCTCGATGGCTTCTTTCACTGCTCCCTCACTCCGGGCGGTCTCACTACTGGCGCGTTTAGAGCCGTGGTAATCCATTGGAAATTGTCGGCGAACAACTCCGCGAAATCTTTGTTGATTCCCTCGTATCCAATCGAAGAACCTTTGATCAGAGGCACCGAATTCTTGTCGAGCTTGAGAATTCTGACGGGCCGCTTGAGAACGGATGCTGCGCTCGCTTCGTCGCGCATGCACTCCGGAAGTCCGAACTTGAACGAATCGTGCCAGAGTCTGCCCGACCATCGATAGCCGGCCATTTCGAGGACTTCGCCTTCATCCAGCCGCCGCAAATAATCCGATGCCGGTTTGCGGTCGTCCCCGTACTTGAAAAGCTGTTCCGCTGCGATGCGCGGCAAAAGACACGAGCGAATCGCCTGATTGCAGTTCGTCGGCGGCGACCAGAGGACCAATGCGTCGGCCAAATCCTTTTCGAATGCCAGGGCGGCGAGAATTCCACCCATTTCAAGGCCGTGCAGGACAAGCGGTACTTCGGGCGAGCGCTGCCGAAGCCATCGGGAAAGAAGCTCGACGTCTTCCAGCCAGTCTGAAAACGTCATGCCCTCGAAGCTGCCAGTGCTTTCGCCGACGCCGCGATAATCGTAACGGAGACATTCGACGCGCCGGGCCGCGAGGTATCGGGCCCAACGAATCCATGGCAGGTAAGACAGATGCCGCTCCGGCGCGAACGGCCCTACCAGCAAGACGCGGGCGATGGGATCTTTGACTGCGTGCAGAACGGTATACAGGTGCTCGCCGGGGACTTCGAAGTAACCGGCCTGTTCCACAGGATTGTCAATGCCGCGTTGAGTCTGCACCCCCATATCCCCGCTTCACCGAATTCGCCTGTCCACCCGAAGTTGTCTGAGCTGAAGTGAAGCCGCATCGACCGGGGTCCTTCCTTACGGGACGGACCCCAGCCGACCGGCCGGCAAATTCCTCGGACAAAAAAACAACGGGCAACGAGCGATAATCGTTTACGCCTCCGCGGGACCCTCAATGACTTTTTGAAGCAGGCTGCGAAGCAGGTCGACACCTTCAAACAGGTTGGTGTCGGCGTCCGGCGGATCCAGCGCCATTTCGATTGAAAGCGCGCGGAACAGCTCGGCCGTGTGGGTGATGTCGCAGACGCCGTGCACGTCGGTGTATTCCATTTCCGAGGAGCCCTGGCGCTCGGCGAGGTCGGCCAGGTAGGCCATGAACTTCTGAATCCAGCCTTCGAAGAAACCCATGGTGATCAGGATCTGGACGCCGGACATGCGGCCCATGAAAAGGCGCACGCGGGTCAGGTCCCGATATACGGTCATCGCATCGGTCTGCGTGGGATGGGCGTGAGCGGCGATGGTGAATCTCCGCAGCATTTCCGGATGAGAGTCACGCACCTCTTCCGTCAGGTTTTCGATGATAATCTCGCGCGCCTCTTCCGATTTGACGGAAAGCAGGGCAGCAGTCATCCAGTAAATAAAGTTACCTTCCAGCACCGCGCTATAACGGGCAATGATGCCGCGGCGCTGCTCGGCCGAGAGATTCTCGGCGTCCGGTAATGAGCGTAATAGGTCTTCGATGCCAGACTCTAAACGCTCTTGAATCGGGGCTACTTGCAATTGGCTCGGCAGATCGGAAAAAGTTGAAGTCATTGGTTTTCTATCTCTGATGTCAAATTAACTGCGTCCCAGATAATGCTTGCCCATGAAGATCGCCCGCGGGAAGCGGAATCGCTCCGTGAAATCTCGGTGTAGACTTCCACCGTTCGTTCGCATGATGCATCCATCGTTCTTAGGAAGAGCAGGTTTTCCCGGAAAAGCCGGGTCTACTTTTACGTTCGGGTAAGCGGGAAGCAAGTCGGCTGCCAGAGTCAGAAATTCGTGTATACTAATGATTCTTTGACACTTTTCCGTTGGCTAGGCGGTTTCCCTTAGTCCACACTGGTGAACAATACTTGAACTTAGCCCCAAAAATATTGAAATTGGCCTCAGGGTAGCGTTTTGCCTGACTGACGTAAGCCTCCAAACGGGTTACTCGTCTAACAATTTGTGAACGACTGCAACATCTTAGGGGTTTTCCAACGGTGTTGCCGGCTTCAAACGTCTCGGTAGACGGAAGTTAACCTCGTCCTAAGTAAACGGCGCGGCGAATGGACGGGCAGTTTGACCCGATGCGACAAACTGACCCGCCGGAAGCGATTCAGCCGATGAGTTTAAAGGCAAACAACTTGGCTTATTACGTGCATAACTAATGCCGGTGCAGTTGGAGACCATCGAACCGAGATGTCTGTTAAATCCGAGATTCTGAATCAATTCACGCAGGTTGCCGAGGAGCAAAACCGGTGCCTGGCTCCGCTAGGCGACGATCTGCCTCTTCTCAACTCAGGATTGGACTCGCTTTGCCTGGCGGTCATCGTCGCGCGGCTGGAAGATACGCTGGGGGTCGATCCGCTTGGGGCGTCCGAGGACAGTTTTCCGGTGACGGTGGGAGAATTTGTCAGGTTCTACGAGAACGCGCTGAGTAAGCACCCTGTTTCGCGATCCAGTCAATTTGAGGGCTTCGCGGGCGGATAGCGCAGGGTTCGCACTCCATATCGTTTGAGAAAATCCAGGACCTCGTCGCCGAGGTCGTTCGAAATACGGGGCTGTTCCTTCCGCGTGACGTCGATCCAAACGATGTTCCGGGCCGTAAGGGCATCTCTCAAATCCGTTGGAATCTCGAGAAGGCTGAGAAATACGTCGGGTGCGCCCAGGGTCTTGACGGCTTCCCGGGGATCGCTATCCACCACTTCCAGGCCCCATTTTCTCCCCTTTTTCCGCTGGATCTCGTAGCATCTGCCGTCTCCCCTGGCATCGAAACCGAATCCGACGAGGAATTCGATCATCTCCGCGGTGATCTTTCGAAACATCTCGACTTTTTCGTCGTCGGAGACTGCCTTCGGAAAGACCGGCGGCTTTCCAACGATACGGGCGGGGTAGCCTACGGCGAGTGAACAGGGGGGAATCGTGCCGGACACAACCGAACCGGCTCCTACCATGGAGCCGTCGCCGATCTTGGTTCCAGGCAACACAAATACTCTCCACGCGAGTCCTACGCTGTTGCCGATTTCAATCGGCGCGAAGTCCGCGGGGTAGCCTTCAAACTGGTTCAGGAACGAGGAATGGCCGAAGATCAGGCAATGGCCGCCGATTCCGGAATCGTCGCCGATGACGATGGAGCGGGCGGGGTTGATAAACGACATCTGCATGATCAGGCAGTTGCGTCCCACGATGAACTTTGAATCCGGCCCTTGCAGGCCGCCGACGAATACCTGCTCGTTAATTTTCGTTCCTTCGCCGATTTCCATGTGCGGCGTATCCAGGAAGGTGGTCGAGCCGATTTGCACATGCGGTCCGATCACGATTTTCTTTCCGCGAATGACAGTGAGGAATCCGACGGAAGTGTGGTCGCCGATGTCGACCTGCTCGCCGCAAATCACGGAGCCCAGACCGATCGACACGCCCTTTCCGATCCGGTAGCCCTTCAGCCGATACCAGAAAATCTTGAGGAATCCCGGCCACCAGCCGTGCAGGAGAAGCGGGCGGATGGGGATCCGCGGTTTTTGGGTCAGCATTGGGCGGCGGTCGATCTATTGGGTCGACTGCATCCGTGGAAGTCGTTCTTTTCCAATTGCATCCAGACGATTTGGCAGCGAGGGAACGGGCTGCGATCGTCGATTTCCAAGGGTATCACGTTCGCCTGAAGTGCGTTGGTCTGTAGCACAAGGGTCAATACACCATTGATCGGCGTTTCGGCGTTTTCCCTTTGTTACCTCGATTGAATATTCGCGCTTGCATTTCCCGCTTGCATTTCGCGCTTGCATTTCAATGCCGGGTGAATTATGCTGACTGCCGCTTGCTCTGTTCGCAACCCTGAGGGGGATAAGTCTATGTATCGAAAACAATATCTGAAATTGGCGCTCATGCTGGCCGGCCTCGCGGTTACGGGATCAGCCCAGTGGAAAGCCAAGGACACCGAGTGGCCAACTTACACGGCGGATCTTTCGGGAACCAAGTATCGTCCGCTCGACCAGATCAATGCTTCCAATTTCAGCAAACTGGAGGTCGCGTGGCGATTCCGGACCGACAGTCTGGGGACTCGTCCGGAGTATAAGCTCGAAGGCACGCCGCTGATGATAAACGGCGTGATTTACGCGACGGCGGGAACGCGGCGCGCGGTGGTGGCGCTCGAAGCCAAGACCGGCGAGATGATCTGGATGCACAGCGTGCGCGAAGGCAATCGCGCGGCGATTTCTCCGCGGCAGCTTTCGGGGCGCGGCCTGGCGTATTGGAGCGACGGAAGGGGCGACGATCGCGTGGTTTATGTGACCACCGGGTATCGTTTGATGTCGCTGAATGCGAAGACCGGGCAGCCGATTCCGAGTTTTGGGGAAAAGGGGGTGGTCGATCTTAAAGTCGGGATGTATACAGGGACGGGGCAACAGATCGATCTGGAAACCGGCGAAGCGGGGCTGCATTCGACGCCGATTATTGTTGGCGATGTGGTGATGGTCGGGTCGGCTTTCAAGGAAGGCATGACGGTGATCACGCACAACAACACTAAGGGCCTGGTGCGCGCTTATGACATTCATAGCGGGAAGCTGCTGTGGACATTCCACACGATTCCAAAGAAGGGCGAGCCAGGATACGAGACATGGGAGAACGGGTCGGCGGATACGAACGGGAATACGGGTGTGTGGACGCAGTTTACTGTCGATCCGGAGTTGGGGTTGGTATATCTGCCGGTCGAGTCGCCGACTTCAGATTATTACGGCGGCGAGCGGCCCGGCAAGAATCTGTATGGCGAGAGCCTGGTGTGCGTCGAACTGAAGACGGGGAAGATGAAATGGTATTTCCAGATCGCGCATCATCCGGTCTGGGATTACGATCTGTCGTCGGCGCCGATTCTCGCCAACATTAATGTCGGCGGAAAAGCGATCAAGGCGGTCGCGCTGCCGAGCAAAGAATCGTTTCTCTATGTTTTCGATCGGGTCACGGGAGAGCCGGTGTGGCCGATTGAAGAGCGTCCGGTGGCGCAATCCGACGTGCCGGGGGAAAAGACGTGGCCCACTCAGCCGTTTCCGACGAAGCCGCCGGCTTACGGTCGAAATTACATCAAAATTCCGGATGATTTGATCGATTTCACGCCGGAAATGCGGGCAGACGCGATTGACCGGATGAAGAGCTATCGGGTGGAAGGTATGTTCACGCCGCCGGTAATCGGCGATCCGAAGGGCAAGTGGCTCGGGGGAATCAACCTGGGCAATGCGAGCGGCGGCACGAATTGGCCAGGGGCAGGATACGATCCGGAGACGCACATCGTGTATGCGCAGGCGGCGCAGGCGTATGTGACTCCGATTTCACTGCGGACGCCGCCGGAAGGCTTCTCCGATATCAAGTACGTGTCGGGCAGAAACGATCTGCCGTGGCGTGTTTCCGAGGGTCCGGGATTCGGCATGGCGGCGGATGCTCCGCAACCGGCGAGGGGCCGGGGCGGTCGGGGCGCGGAAGCGCCAGCGGCGGCGGGTGGAGGTCGCGGTGCGGCGCCGGCCGCGGGCGGAGGCGGGGGTGGGCTGCTGGTGCAGGGGCTGCCGATCGTGAAACCGCCTTACGGAGTGATTTCGGCGGTGAATCTGGATCGCGGGGAATTGCAGTGGCAAGTGCCCTACGGCGAGACTCCGGATAACGTCCGCATGAGCCCGGCATTGAAAGGGATGAATATCCCGAATACCGGGATGAACGGGAGCGTTGGGTTATTGGTCACCAAGACCCTTGTGATTTTGGGCGACAGCCAGACTACTTCCGTGACTCATCCGCGTGGGGCGATGCTGCGCGCGTACGACAAGGCTACCGGCAAGGAAGTTGGCGCAGTCTGGATGCCGGCTCCGCAAAGTGGTTCGCCGATGACGTACATGTGGCAGGGGAAGCAGTACATTATCATCGCGGTCAGCGGCGGAAACTACGCGGGTGAATATCTCGCGTTCGCGCTGCCGGATTCGGACGATACGGGCGGGCGCTGATCAAAAGGAGATCTATGAAAGCCATCACTGTGAGTGTCACTGCGATCCTGTTCGCTCTCTCTTTACCGGATAATCTGGCGGGCGACGAGCATCTTCCACGCGGGACAGCCACCGATGTGAGCAACGCTGAGATTCAGGCCATCGTGCAAAAGACGGCTGCCGCGAAGGTCAGCGACCAGCAGATTCGCGTGGTCAGCATCAACGGCGAGTACAACGTTGGCGTGGGCGTCGTCCATCGCGCGAAGACGGAGCCGGGGTCGCCGGGAAACGGGATCGAACACAGCCAGATCACGGAGGTGTACCACATCATTTCCGGGAACGCGACGCTGATGACGGGCGGCACGATTGAGAACCCCAGGGAATCGTCGCCTGACAGTCCAGTGGTCAAGGTTTTGAACGGACCGAGCACGGGAGGCGGGGCGATCAAAGGCGGGGTCAGCCGCAAAGTGGTCGCGGGTGACGTGGTGGTGATTCCCCCGAATACGCCGCACTGGTTCAGCGAGATTGCCACCGACCAGATCGTGTATCTGGTTGTCAGGGTTGACCCTCACAAGGTTTTGCCGGCCGGATACGTGGCCAAGTAAATTCCGCGAGTGTGCGCCACCTGTGAATGGGGCGCACACCCACTCGCGTTGTAAGTTGTTGCAAAGAAACATGCAACGCCTTGGCCAGTTTCGTGCGTCTAACAGAATCACGTATGAAAACGTTGTGGTGCCTGACGTTGATTCTGGCAGCTCCGCTGGCAGGCTGCGGACCGCTGGATGACGACGAGAAGGGCACTGGGGAACTGAACGTCAATTCGCGCTATACGGTGGAGAGCGTCCACGTCAACGGCGGAAATTTCAGGCTGCCGGAACCGCTGCGCATCTTGATCAACAGTTTTGTGGGCGAGAAGTTCGATCGCTCGGCTCTGGACAAGGTGGCCGATCGCCTGCGGGCCGATTTGCACGTTACCGATGTGAAGATCAGCGTGACGCGCGGCTCCGATCCCGAACACGTCAGCGTCGAGTTTCAGGTGAAGCCGCAAACCTTCGATCTTCTGATGGGGCGATCTCTGTATGCCTCCAAAGAAGGCTGGAGCGGGGAAGGCGGCGCCACGGTCAACGTCCACGGAAACGGAATCACGTTTGGATTACTCAGCGACGGCGATTCGATGCTGGAACGCTATGCCGGCATCCGCGCGAAATTCGAGCGGAAGAACGTCGGAACGGACCGGCTGCATCTGCGGTTCGAGTTTGAAAGCTATCACGAACAATGGAACCTGGCGACGCTGGACGCGGCGCAGCCGGGAGAGATTTATCGCACACGACAGGTTTATTCGCCGATGGCGACGGTTGTGATTTTCCAACCGCTCGAGCTGGACTTCGGCGTCAGCTTCGCGCGCTTACGGGTTCCTTTTTCCGCTCCTATTCAAACGGAGGGCGGAGGGGCTGCGGCGGCGAAAACCGAGTCCTCCAACGCGGTGGTCAGTACTCTGCGCTACCACCAGCGTTGGGGATCGGAACATGGGCAGGAACAGCAGGAAGTGAACGCTTCGTATGGAATCGAGGCGGGATCGAATCTTCTCGACACGGACCAGGTATTTACGCGGCATCTGCTGCGCGGACGCTATAAGAATCGTCACGCGCGGAACACTGTGGAAGTCGGATTCCTGTCGGGCGTGCTGCATGGAAACGCTCCGCTGTACCAGCGCTTTGCATTGGGCGATTCGACGACGCTGCGAGGCTGGAACAAATTCGATCTCGATCCGCTGGGCGGATCGCATGTGATTCACGGATCGATCGATTATGGGTATCGATTTTTGCAGGTGTTCTATGACGCGGGCGCAGTCTGGGACCGTGTTCAGGACCGCGAGCCGAAACAATCGGCGGGCGTAGGTTTTAAGAAAGAGTGTTTCCAACTGGCCGTGGCGTTCCCGCTGCGGTCGGGACGGGCCACTCCGATTTTTTATGCGGGTATGAAATTCTAGTCTGGTAAATACGTGCGAACCATCAAATCATGGTGGTTGATTCTCGCGTTCCTGTCGGGCTTCGCGCTGGCGATGATGGCCGAGGAGATGATCCTCAACTGGCGCGACAACCGGTTGGAGTTCTCCGCTCCACGTGTGCACTTTCTGGGAGGGCGGCCGCTGGAACTGCTGCACAATGCCGCTCCGGTGCCGTTCGATTTTCAGGTGACGCTGTGGTCGGGAAGCCGGACGCATGTGTTTCAGAAGCTTACCGACCGGTTCGTGATCAGCTACGACCTGTGGGAAGAAAAATTCCGGGTGATCAAGACGCAATCTCCGGTGCGGCGCATCGAACATTTGAGCGCGGTGGACGCGGAAAAGTGGTGCTGGCAGCAGATGTCGATGGACGTGAACGGAGTCGGCGCATCGGAGCCGTTGTGGACGCGGTTTGAGATTCGCGCGGAAGACGCCAAGGACGGTCCACTGTTCGGAGGAAGCATCAACGATTCGGGAGTGAGCCTGGCAAGACTGATCGAACTGTTCAGCCGGCCGCCGGCGCAGCAGTCGCATTGGGGGCCGTTCGACGTCGGGCCGTTTACGCTGGATGAATTGAAGCGGAGCGTGCGCAGAGGGTCGTAGAGTGGTTATTAGCCACTCATGAACCGGCTGCGCAACCGCCTGATTTTCGTATTCGTCGCGGCTACGATTCTGCCCCTGGGGCTTACTCTTTGGACCACACTCAGCCTCTTAAATCTCAGCCTGGGCCTGGCGCCGTTCGCTGAATTAGACGCGGTTTCGAAATCGCTGGAGACGACCGGGCGCGAGCTGTATAAAGCATCGAAAGAGGCGCTGGCGCGGGATGCGGCGGAGGGGCGCGCTCCGGCGAGGCATCTGAACCCTGCGGAGGCGCAGGCGTTTTGGGATAGCGGCGTCGCGGAGCAGTTCGAGTTGGGAGGCGAGCAAAAAGACCGGCTGGATTATTTGGTCCGGCATGGAGAGGAGGTCTGGGTGTACTCGCGGCCCATGCCGGTGCCTATGGGAAAGCTGACGCGGGAGATTGCGGAGGCGCGGCAGTCGCTGGATAAATCCTCCGTGCGGGATTTGCGGCGCGGATTCGGAGGGCCGCTGCTATTGGTCGCCTCGGCTCTGTGGCTGGCGGCGCTCGGGGGGCTGATCTACCTGGCATCGCGAATCAGCCGGCCGGTGCAGCAGTTGACGCAGGGATTGGATCGCGTGGCGAAAGGCGATCTGTCGGCGCGCGTGGAACCGGTTAAGGCGGACGAAATCGGCGCGGCGGTGGACGCGTTCAATCACATGGCGGGTCAGCTTCAGCATGCCCGGGAGCGATTGATCCATGTCACACGCCTGGCGAGCTGGCAGGCGGTGGCGCGCAAGATGGCACACGAGGTGAAGAATTCGTTGACGCCGATTCGTTTGACGATGGAGGAGATCATCAGCCGGCGGGGTGAGCCGGGGCGCATGTTTCTGGAACAGGCGGCGCAGATTGTGGCGGACGAGGTGAATACGCTCGAAAAGCGGGTGCGGGCGTTTTCCGAGTTTGCATCGGAGCCGCCGGTGCTGCCGCGGGAAGTGGACGTGAATGCGCTGGTGGAGGAACGGATTGCGTTTCTAAGGACGGCGCACCCGGAGGTGACGTATCGGGTCCGGCTTTCGCCGGAGCATCCGACGGCGGTGGCAGATCCGGACCTGATCAAGGGCGCGCTGACGAATCTGCTGGAAAATGCGGCGCAGGCGGCGCAGCCCGATGGCACGGTTCTGGCGGCGACGGTGGTGTCGGGGTCGCGGCTGTCGATCGAGATTCACGATTCCGGACCGGGGCTGAGCGTGCAGGCGCGATCGAGCTTGTTCGAGCCGACGATTTCGTTCAAGAAAGGCGGAATGGGGCTGGGATTATCGATCGCACGGCGCAGCGCGCTGCTGTGCGGCGGCGATATCGAGACAGTGGACGGCGAATTGGGAGGCGCGGCGTTCCGGGTTGTGTTGGACGCAGGCGGCGGGACGACAGGAGCCAGGAATTCGAATGGGGCGTACGATGGGGCAAAGCCGGGTATTGATCGTTGACGACGAGGAGAACATCGGCCGGAGCTTGCGGCTGATTCTGGAGCGTGAAGGATACGCCGTCAGCTCCTGCGTCAGCGTCGCCGAGGCGAAAGCGCAATCGCAGCGGGCGGATGCTTACTTGATCGATGTGAAATTGCCGGACGGAAGCGGGATCGATCTGGTTCGATGGATGAAATCGAACGATATCGAATCGCCGATGCTGATGATTTCGGGGCATGGGACGATTGCCGATGCCGTGGAGGCGACGCGGGCGGGCGCATTCGATTTTCTCGAGAAGCCGCTGAGCCGCGAAAAAGTCCTGTTGTCGTTGCGGCACGCGCTGGATCAGACCAATCTGCGAGAAGAGAACCGGCGGCTGCGCGAATTGGTGGGCGGGGCGCGGATGATCGGATCGAGTCCTTCGTTCGAGCGGGTGCTGGAACAGGCGACGATGGCGGCTCGAAGCGATGCGCGGGTTCTGCTTGACGGCGAATCGGGGACGGGGAAGGAATTGCTGGCGGCGCATATTCATGCCGAGAGTCCGTTCGCGGGAGGGCCGTTCGTCAAAGTGAACTGCGCGGCGATTCCTACGGAGCTGATCGAGAGCGAATTGTTCGGGCATGAGAAGGGCGCGTTTACGGGAGCTACGTCGGCCCGAAGAGGAAAGTTCGAGTTGGCGGATGGCGGGACGCTGTTCCTGGACGAGGTCGGGGATCTGCATGGGTCGTCACAAGCGAAGCTGCTGCGGGTCTTGCAGGAAGGCGAGTTTCACCGGGTTGGAGGCGAGCAGTCGATTCGCGTAAGCGTGCGCGTGATTGCGGCGACGAATCGGGATTTGACGGAGATGGTCGGGCAGCAGAAATTTCGCGAGGATCTGTATTACCGGTTGTGCGTCGTGCCGGTGCGGGTGCCGTCGCTCCGGGAGCGGCGGGAGGATATTCGTCCGCTGGCGGAGTATTTTCTGGGGGAATTTTGCGCGCGGAATAATTTCAAGCCGAAGGCGTTCGATCCGGTCGTGTTCGAGGCGCTCGAAGATTATGGATGGCCGGGGAACATTCGCGAATTACGGAACACGGTGGAACGGATGGCGATTCTGACGCGGGGCGACGTGCTGCAGGCGGAATCGGTGCCGGTGGAGATCCGGATCGCGCGATCGTCGGGCGGGCGAGGGAATCTACGCGAGGCGAAGGAAACGGCGGAAAGGGAGCACATCCTGCGGGCGCTGGAGGAGAGCAAGTGGAATGTGTCGAGCGCGGCCCGGGTGTTGGGGATGGAGCGGACGAATTTGCACAAGCGGATTCGGGCGTTGGGGCTGGCGAGGGGGGATCGGTAGGGGTCGATTTCTGGCCGCAGATGGACGCAGATTGACGCAGATCTGGACCAATTTTAGGCCGACGTGACTGGTGTAGTCGCGGGTTCGATGGGATAGCCGAGTTCCCGCCATGCGGTGTAGCCGCCTTCGAGAGGGCGAACGCGGGTTAGGCCAAGTTTCTTGAGTTGTAGCGCCACACGGGCGCTAGTGGCTTCGTTTGGTCAAGTGCAGTAGAGCAGAATGTCGCGGTCGCGCGGGATCTCGGCGTGACGCTGCTCCAATTCCTTTCGATCGAACCATAGCGCGCCCGGCAGCTTCATTCCGTCGAACTCGACTTCGGTGGACGAACGCAGATCGAGGATCACGAAATCGGACAAGCGTTCGAATACTTCTTCCGGGGTGACGCGTGCGATGCGCAGGCTGTGCATGAATCGCTTGCGCTGCCAATATTTCCATCCGATCCAGACGGCGAGGATCGCGCTTACCACCGCGAGCAGCCAGCCGCCAAGGCGGAATGCAAACTGGCCGACGTCTTCGAGCTGTTCGCGAAAGATGTATCCCAGGCCCATATAGGCGCCGGCCCAGAGAAGGACGCCGGCGCCATCGGTGGATAGAAACATCCAGGCGGGCATGCGCGATAGGCCGGCCATCGGCGGCGCGATGGTGCTCAGCCCGGGGACGAATTTCGCGACGACCAATGCCCAGCCGCCCAGTTTCTTGAACCAGGAGCGGGTGCTGCTGACGCACGAATCGGGTTCCAGGGAGATACGGCAGAGTAACTTTAGAACCGACGCGCCTTTCTGGCGGCCCAGAACATACCACGCGCCATCGGCGATTAGCGCGGCCACGAATGCGATGCCGAGGGCCGGGCCTAACGACGTACGGCCCAGGCCAATGAGCGCGCCCATGGCAAGCAGGATCGGAACCGAAGGCACCGGCGCCCCCAACTGTTCCGCCAGCACCCAGGCGAACAACACCCAGTAACCGTGGCGCAACAGAAATTCGAGGGTCTGGTGCATTCACTAATTATGCTTTGCGCGCGAACTCGGCGTCGATGGTGATATGGACGTCCTCGCCGACCACCACGCCGCCGGTTTCCAGCGCCATGTTCCAGACCAGGCCGAAGTCCTTGCGATTGATCGTGGTGCTGGCGGAAGCGCCGCGCCGGTAAAAGCCCCACGGGTCCTTGGCTTCCGGCGTCAAGGAGTCGACTTCAAGCGTCACTTCTTTCGTAACGCCGTGGATGGTCAGATCGCCGATGACTTTGAATTCGTCCTTGCCCTCGGGCTTGATTTTCTTCGAACGGAAAGTGATGGTGGGGAACTTTTCCACATCCAGGAAATCCGCGCTCTTTAGATGCGTGTCGCGATCCGGCTCGCGCGTGTTGATGCTGGTGGCATCGATGGTGATCTCGACGGCCGATAATTCGTGGGTGGGGTCCAGGGTGACGGTACCGCTGACCTTGGTGAATTCGCCCTTGACGTTCGAGATCATCAGGTGGCGGACCTTGAACATCGCGGCCGAATGCTGGGGATCGATCTGGTAGACCACCGTTCCGGTAGCTGCTGGGGTGCTCATGTTTGTCTCCTTTTTCTTGAGATACACAGTTGATGACGACGCCCGCTTAAAAGTTTCAACTGCTTGGAGACGCTACTGTTTATCCGGATTCATGACGGCGATGTAACCCAGATTACGATACAGTTGCTTATAATCGAGGCCGCAGCCGACGACAAAACGGTCGGGAATCTCAAAACAGCGGAAATCGACAGGAACCTGAACGATGCGCCGGACGGTGCGGTCGAGCAGCGTGCAGATCGCGATGGAACGGGGCGCGCGGCCCGCCAGCGTCTGGAGCAGGAAACGCGTAGTGAAGCCGGTGTCGACAATGTCTTCAATCAGGAGGACATCTTCGTCCTGAATGGGATCGTCCAGATCCTTGGCGATGCGGACCATGCCGGGGGCGGCGCCGCTGAAACTGGAGATGGCGAGGAAATCGATTTTTACCGGAATTTCGATGGCGCGGGCGAGGGCTGTCAGGAAGAAAACGGCGCCTTTCAGGACGCAGATCAGCTTCAAATCGCGGCCGCGATATCTTTCGGTAATTTCGCCGGCGACTTCGCGGATTCGAGTGGAGACTTGTTCTTCGGTGAACAGGATGCGCTCGATCACAACGCCGCCGCTTTCAGGCCGTACTTGAAGATCAGATCCTGAAAATCCTTCTGATAAAAGACCTGGATATTGATGTGCGGGTAAATGGCGCGCAGCAGCTTTATTTTACGGTTTTTGCGAGTCACGAGAGTTTGCTTCATGGTGGTCAGCTCGACGTAGAGGTCGAATTCGTGCAAATAGAAGTCGGGCGTGAAGGCTTCGGTTACATTGCCGTCCTTGTCCCATTGAAGGGCGAAACTGCGGGGCTCGTAATCCCATTGGATGCGGTAGAAGTCGAGAAGATTGGCGAACAGCTCTTCGCTGGGATGGCCGAAGGAGGCAACCTTCAGGCTGGCGCGGCCGGCAGGAACGATGCCGTGGCGGGCGAGATCGAAGCGGGTTCTGAACTGGAGCTGGGCCTCGGCTGCGGCTGACAGAAGTCCGTGTTCGGGGAGCGCGCGGGCCGTGACGGCGGCGCGCAGGACCTCGGCCATCTGACTGGCATCCATGTATTCGGCGTTGAGGATGATATCGAGGGATCCGGGCTGGGGGCGGGAGCGGCCGAAGCGCGTGCGGCGAAGGCGGCGGCTTTCCAGGTCCTGTTCCGTGAGGAGTTCGCGGGCGGCGGGGCGTTCCAGGCGCTGATCGAGCATCACGTTTCCGATGCGGCGGGCTTCCGGGGCGACGACGCCGGCCCTGAGGAGCATCGGGAACGGAGTGAATAGAGCTTCGGCGCCGGGAAGGGCGACTACCAGATGATGCTGGGCGGCAATGCGGGCGAGGATCGAGACGACGGCGGGTTTCCAGGCTCGATCGGGGATGGGGGTTTCGCCGAATTCTTCGATCATCCATTGCTGGAGCCGGGTTTCGGTGACCAGTTCGAAACGCAGGAGTTGGGCGGCGCCGTGGGCGACCTCTTCCCATCGCGAGGCCGGCTCGCCGGAGATTGTCAGCAATGCCATCGGCTACAACTGCCAGAATAGCGTGCTAGCGCCGGCGTGAAATGATCCCGAAGATGGCATCGGCGAGGGTGCGGTTACCGGCCGGCGTGAGATGACAATAGTCGGTGAAGGTTTGGACGGTGGTTTGGTCGAAGACGTTGGTCAGATCTTCAAAGTGGAAGCCTTCGGTGCGCGAATCGTCCGCGAGTTGGGCGGCGATTACGGGATAGAGCGTTTCATAGGAGTACATTTCCAACCGGCCGGCCACGGAGCGGTCGTAGGCAGCCAGGCGGGATTCCACTTCGGTCAGAGGCTTACGAGTCAGGCGGAGGGTCGGCTGCAGCAGGAAGAAGTCGTCGATTCCGTCCAAGGCCAGGACGCGATGAATCTGGCGGACTGCGTGCCGGTAGTAGCCTGCTTGCGACGCGATCGCCTGATAGCGTTGCTGATCGGCGGCCGAGAGATCGGTAAGTCTTATGCCCACCGGAACCGGTCCGGCGATGCGTTCGCGGCGGTAGCGCAGATGTGACCGGTGCTCCGCGCGGTCGTGAAGGGCGCGAAACAGGACGCTGTTTCTTACAAGCCATGTCGAGATCATCGTTTCCAGAGCGGGCAGGCCGTGGGGATCGGTGAGATCGTTGAACTGTTCGGCGAGGGCGGTCTGGGCGTAGGCGTCGAAATCCGCACCGGAGCGAACGAGCTGGCTCAGGTCATTGACGCCGTCGAGCAGGATCACCTGGTCTGGCTTGTAGCGCAATAGGAGGGATAAGATCCGGGCGAGATCTTCATGGAGCTGGAATCCGCTCACGGCTGCGTTGATCACCTCCCAACGGGTTGCGGGAAACGCGGCGTTCAGGCGCTGCTCGAGGTAGTAATCGATGGTTTCGTGATTACTGATTTTCCATCGCGAGTCGATTTCGGGATAAACGGTCTCGGCGCCGTAGGCGACGGAGCCGCCAAGGATGAAAATGCGCGTCGTGCCGCTCGGCTTTTCCAGCGGGATGTCCGTGTCGCGGCGGAATCCTTGCGCGTTGTGGTGGACGCCCAGACGATCGAAGTTTGGCGTGGTGCGAAACGCTGACCACCGGTCGATGATTTCCTCGGCCTGTTCGCGTCCGCGTCCGCGTTTTGCGGAGACGTACCAGCGGGCCGCATACTCCGCTATCGCGAAGATCGCGCACACGATGACGACGTTATAAAGGACGAAGGCCGCCGCCTTGAGCGCTTTCCGCACGCCCGAATCTAGCACGCGATGCGAAGTCAAATCTATGAAGTTCGACGCCCAGTTTGACGCGCCGTCCGAGGCTCTGGTGGTATGCTCGGGGCAGAGCCGCTTTACATGAGTTCCCGGACGGCACTGTGGCGCATTGGCTGCGGCTTGGTTTTTGTCACCGCCCTTTACGCGTTCCAGCGTCCCTTCCACCAATTCCCAGGCGTCGAATATTTTGAGTTCGAGGTCCCGCCGGACTACGAACAGCCCGGCGAATGGACCTTTGCCCGGCTGATGTTCCCGCCCGGGCCGCTGGATGGCTACCGGCCTCGATTTCAAGGCGACTGGCGGCGGGGACTATCGCTGTGGACCCAGGATTATCCGCGCGCGGACCGTCATTTTTCGCTCGCCGTGCGGAGGCTTACCCGGCTGACCGTGCGATCGGTGGAGCAGCCGGTGATGCTCGAAGACGGGGAAGAGACTTTCAACTGGCCCTGGTTGTACGCGGTGCAAGTCGGGGAGTGGGGCCTGAACGAAGACGAGGCGCGCATCATGCGCGAGTATCTGCTGCGCGGCGGGTTTTTCATGGCCGACGATTTCCATGGCATCGATGAATGGAATGAGTTTGAGAAACGGATCAAGTTTGTATTTCCGGAACGGCCGATTGAAGAATTGGCGGACGACGATCCGGTTTTTCACACGGTTTACGATCTGAGCGATAAGGTTCAGGTGCCCGGCCAGGCGCATTTGCGATTGGGGTATAAGAACAACGGGATCGGCGCGCACTGGCGCGGGATTAAAGATGACAAGGGCCGGATCATGGTGGCGATTTCCTACAACTCGGATCTGGGGGACGCGTGGGAATATGCGGACGATCCGTACTATCCGGAGAAGTTCTCGGGACTGGCGATCCGGATTGGGGTTAACGACGTGATGTATGCGATGACGCATTAGCGGCTTCCGCTTGCTGGCGCGCGCGGTTCGGTGTCGAGGATTGTTATCGGAACCGCGAACGAGAGTGAGCCGGTCTTGAACGTCTGATATCCTCCAGTCAAGGGCATTTGTGCGGATTTTGCAGCTCACAGCGGGTGCGGCCGGCATGTATTGCGGGACCTGTCTGCGCGATAACGCGCTGGCGACGGAGTTGATCAGGCTGGGTCACGACGTCACGCTGATGCCGCTGTATACGCCGACGCTGACGGATGAGCGGAATGTCAGCGGCGACAAGATTTTCTTCGGCGGGATCAGTGTGTATCTCGAGCAGAATTGGGCGCTGTTCCGCAAGACTCCGTGGCTGCTGGACCGGTTGTGGGATTCGAAAGTCGCGCTGAAGGCCGCAGCGAAACGGACCATTCCTGTGGACCCGCATTTTCTGGGCGCGATGACGGTTTCGATGCTGGAAGTGGAGAATGGGCGGCTTAAAAAGGAGCTGCAAAAGATGCTCCAGTGGCTCGAATCGGAGCCGCGGCCGGATGTGATCAATCTGCCGTATACGCTGCTTATCGGGCTGGCTGCGCCCCTGAAGAAATCGCTGGAAGCGCCGGTCTGCTGCACGCTGCAGGGCGAGGATCTGTTTCTGGAAGGGCTGAATGAGCCGTATCGCACGCGGGCGCTGGATCTGATCCGGCAGAACATTCCGCATGTCGATTGTTTTTTGGCAGTCAGCGATTACTATGCCGAGTTCATGTGCCGCTACCTGGGAATTCCGGAGCACAAGATGGAAGTGGCGCGGCTGGGCGTAAATACGGACGGGTACCGGACGGATTTGCCGCCGCCGAAAGCGGCGTCTGGCGAGATCCGCATCGGGTATTTCGCGCGAATTGCGCCCGAAAAGGGACTGCACGTGCTGGCGGACGCGTACCGGATCGTCAGGCGCGAAGAACCCAATTGTGTTCTGGAGGCGGCCGGATACATGGCGGCGGAACACCGGTCGTATCTGGATGGGATCGAACGGCAAATGCGGGAGTGGGATGTGCCGTTCACCTATCACGGCGTGCTGGACCGCGAGCAGAAGATTGCGTTTTTGGAAAGCCTTGACATTCTGTCTGCGCCGACGGTGTACGCCGACCCGAAGGGGATTTTTGTATTGGAGGGGATGGCCGCGGGTGTGCCATTCGTCCAGCCGCATCATGGGTCGTTTCGAGAAATGTCGGAGCGGACGGGCGGCGGGATTCTGGTGGAACCGGAGAATCCAGAGAGCCTCGCGCAGGGGCTGCTGAAGTTGATCCGCGATGGCGACCTGCGTGCGGAACTTGCCGGAAAGGCGCATGCGGGCGTCCGCACCAGTTACACCGTGAATCAGATGGCGGAGCAGACTCTTGCGGCGTTTTCCCGGCAGGGCGTCGCGGCCGTTTCGTAATGCTCGAAGTTCGCGACGTTTCGAAATCGTATCCGACCCCGCGTGGTCCGCTGACGATTCTTACGGATGTTTCGCTATCGCTGGAACAAGGGGAAGCGATCTCGATTGTCGGGCCGTCGGGTACGGGAAAGAGCACGCTGCTCTATATTCTGGGCGCGCTGGAGCCGCCCACTTCGGGAACGGTGACGCTGGATGGGCGGAATCCGTTCACGCTGGGCGACAAAGAGCTGTCGGCGTTCCGAAACAAAGAGGTCGGATTTGTTTTTCAGGATCATTGCCTGTTGCCGCAGTGTTCGGTGTTGGAGAATGTGCTGATCCCGACAATGGTCGGCGGCGGCGATGGCGCTGGGCGGGCGCGCGGGTTGCTGGAGCAAGTCGGGCTTTCCGAGCGGCTGGATCATCGGCCGGCGGAGCTTTCGGGCGGCGAAAAGCAGCGCGTGGCGATCGCGCGAGCGCTGATCCGCGGGCCGAAGTTGCTGCTGTGCGATGAGCCGACGGGAAATCTGGACCACGAGACTGCGTCCCATGTCGCGGAACTGCTGCTGGAGATGAACCGGTCATTGAACACGATTCTGGTGGTCGTGACGCACAGCGCGGAGCTGGCGGGGCGATTTTCAAAGTCGTTCGAGATGATCGAGGGGCGGTTGAACCAACGATCCAGGGAACGTCATGAAGATTGACGGCATCGTCGAGACAGCGCTGCACGTGGAGGACGTCGCGCGGTCGGCAGAGTTTTACGAAGGCCTGTTTGGATTGAGGCGGCTGGGCGGCGACGCCCGGTTTTGCGCGTTCGCGGTGCCGGGGAATGCCGTGCTGCTGCTCTTCAAACGGGGCGGGACGCTGGAGCCGGTGGTGATTCCGGGCGGCGTCATTCCGCCGCATGACGGATCCGGGCGAATGCACTTCGCGTTCAAGATTTCGGCGGATTCGCTCGAGGCGTGTCAGCGCGAACTGGCCGAGCGGAAGATTCCGGTCGAGAGCACGGTGCATTGGCCGCTGGGTGGGACGAGCTTGTATTTTCGAGATCCCGACGGGCATCTGGTGGAGTTGATCACGCCGGGGTGCTGGGAAGTTTATTGAATGGCCGCTGATTCACGCTGATTTACGCAGATGTTTTCATTGGTCAAACGCAGTCTCGCGTATTATTGGCGGACCAACCTTGCCGTGATCCTGGGAGTGGCGACGGCGGTCGCGGTGCTTTCGGGAGCGCTGCTGGTGGGGGATTCGGTGCGCGCGAGCTTGCGCGATCTGGTGCTGGCGCGGCTGGGGAAGACTGAGGCAGTTGTTTCAAGCGCCCAGTTTTTTCGCGAGCAGTTGTCGCGCGACGTTCCGGGTTCTGCCCCGTTGATCGTTTTGCAGGGGATGGTCACGCACGAGCGGGATCGGCGGCGGGCGGCGAATGTCGCGATTTATGGCGTCGATGACCGGTTCTGGCAGTTTCACGGGGTCGCGGCGCACGGCGGCGCTGAGGCGTATGTGAGTGACGCGCTGGCGCGTGAACTGGGCGCACGGGCGGGCGACGCGATTTTGGTACGGGTGGAGAAGCCTTCGGCAATTCCGCTTGAGTCGCTGCATGGGAGGAAGGATGATCCGGGGCGGACGATCCGCTTTAACGTCGGGTCCGCGCTCGACCAAAAACAGCTCGGGGAGTTTTCGTTGCGGCCGACGCAGGGGGATGTTTTCGCGGTCTTCGTTCCGCTGCGGAGGTTGCAGCGCGATCTGGTGCAGCCGAATCGAGTCAACACGCTGTTGCTGGCGTCGACCGCGTTTCCGAAAGACAAGGTGACGCTCGAGGATCTCGGTGTCAAAGTGCGGGCGCTGCCGGACCATGACGAACTGTCGGTCGAGGCCGATAGCGCAGTGTTGAGCGATGCGCTGGTGGAGAAGGTGAAAGAAGTCGCGGGTGCTAGCGCACATCCGGTATTCAGTTATCTGGCGAATGCGATTCGGGTCGGGGGGAAGGAAGTTCCGTATTCGCTGGTGGCGGCGGTGGATCGGGATTGGCCGGCGGATGCGATTTACGTGGATGACTGGGCGGCGCGCGATTTGGGAGCGAAACCCGGCGATCCTGTGACGATCGAATATTACTATTGGGAACCGTCGGGGAGTCTGGTGACCCGTACGGCGACGTTTCGGCTGGCGTCGGTCTTGCCGATGACGGGAATCGCTCTCGATCGGGATCTGACTCCGGAGTATCCGGGCATCACGGAGGCAGATTCGATCGGATCGTGGGATCCGCCGTTTCCGATTGATTTGAAGCGTGTGCGGCCGCGGGATGAGGAGTATTGGAAGAAATATCGTACGGCTCCGAAGGCATTTATCGGGCTCGCGGCAGGGCAGAAGTTGTGGGGATCGCGGTTCGGCAATGCGACTTCGATCCGAGTCGAAGGGACCAGCGACGCGGCTGCGCTCGCGGCGAAATTGCGGGAGAGAATCGATCCGGAGAAGCTGGGAATGGCGGTTTATCAGCCGCGGGCGCAGGCGCTGGGCGCGGCACAGGGGTCGACCGATTTCGGCGAGTACTTCACTTATTTCAGCTTCTTCCTGGTGGTTTCGGCGCTGCTGTTGACGGGATTGTTCTTTCAACTGGGAATCGAACAGCGGCTGCGTGAGATCGGCACGCTGCGGGCGATCGGATTTTCGAGTTCGCGGATTCGGCGGATGTTCGTCGTGGAAGGGCTGGCGTTATCGATTGCCGGGACGGTGGTCGGGACACTGGGAGCGGTCGCGTACGCGGCGTTCCTGCTGTATGGGCTGAGGACGTTCTGGCGTGGGGCGGTCGGAACCGGGTTGCTGGAGCTTCACATTTCCGCGGGTTCGCTGATGGGGGGCGGGATTGGCGGCGTGGTGATCGCATTGTTGTGCGTCCTGGCGACGCTGCGGAGTTTGCGGCGGGCGAGTCCGCGGGATCTGCTGGGCGGGACGCGCGGAGTCTCGCCGGAACCGGCTCGCGGATCGAAGCGGCTGCGATGGGTCGCGGGGATTGCCGGAGTGGGCGGGATTGCGCTGGTTGCGGGCGCGTTCGCGCATGCGATTCCGGATGCGGCAGGATTTTTCGGAGCGGGGACCTTGCTGCTGGTCGCGGCGATCTGTTTCGAGTGGGCCCGGCTGCGGGATCAGCGCGGCGTGGTGGATGGAGTGGTCCGGCTGGGATTCCGGAACGCGGGACACAAGCCGGGGCGCAGTGTTCTGTCGATCGCGTTGATTGCGTCGGCGGTTTTTCTTGTGGTGGCGCTGGACGCGTTTCGGCGGCCTCCGGTGGCGGTTTCGGATCCGAAGTCGGGGGCGGGCGGATTTCCGCTGGTCGCGGAGGCCCAGTTGCCGTTGTTCTGGGATCCCAATACGGCGGCGGGGCGCGACAACCTGAATATGGGGAACGTTACGGGCGCTCATTTTTATGCGTTTCGATTGCGGCCGGGTGAGGATTCGAGCTGTTTGAATCTTTACGAGCCGCGGAATCCGCGAGTGCTGGGGGCACGGCGGGAGTTTATCGATCTGGCGCGGTTTTCCTTCGCGGAGTCGATTAAGAAGACGCAGAATCCGTGGACGCTATTGGAGAAGGATCAGGCTGACGGGGCGATTCCGGCGATCGCGGATGCGAATTCGATCGAGTATGTGCTGCATAAGAAACTTGGCGATACGGTCGATGTCGATGGACGAAAGCTGAGGCTGGTAGCGGCGCTCGACGACAGCATCTTTCAGAGTGAGTTGATTATCTCCGAGAGCCGGTTCACGCGGGCTTTTCCTGAGGAGCAGGGCTTTCGCTATTTCCTGATCGACGGGCCGGCTGCAATCGGGGCGCAGATCGAAGAGGCGCTTTCCGATTACGGATTCGATGTGATTTCGACCGAGCAGCGCCTGGCCGCGTTTCATCGCGTGGAGAACACGTATCTGTCGACGTTTCAAGCGCTCGGCGGGCTGGGGTTATTGCTGGGAACGCTGGGACTCGGCGCGGTGCTGCTGCGCAACGTGATGGAGCGGAGGAAGGAACTGGCGCTGCTGCGGGCCGTGGGGTATCGGCCGGAGCATCTACGGACCATCGTGATTGCCGAGAACGGATTTCTTTTGATCGTGGGCACCGCGATCGGAGCCGTGTGCGCGTTTGTCGCAATTGCGCCGGCGTTTTTTGCGCGCGGAGGACATTTGCCGAATCCATCGCTCGCGCTGCTGCTGCTGGCCACGCCGGTGGCGGGGATGATTGCCTCGCTAGCGGCGGTTCGAGCGGTAACGCGCGCGCCGCTGCTGGAGACGCTTCGCGCGGACTGAGTGTATGCTGCTGAGTATGAAGCCGGGGCTGCTGTTTCTGGTCGCGCTCTTCGCTGCAAATGCGGAGAACTGGCCGCAGTGGCGCGGGCCGAATCTCAATTCCACCAGCGGGGAAACCGGGCTGCCGGTGAAGTGGTCGGCCAAGGAGAATATCGCCTGGAAACTTCCGCTGCCGGCTTGGAGCGGCGCGACTCCTATCGTCTGGGAGGATCTGGTGTTTCTGAGCGTCGCCGAGCGCGGGAGTCTGTATCTCTGGTGCGTGGACCGCCGCGGGCCGACGGTCGCGTGGAAAAAGCTTCTCGGCGACGGCGATCACAAGCAGATGAAGCAGAACATGTCCTCGCCCTCGCCGGTGACAGACGGTAAGAACGTCTGGGCCATGACGGGGACGGGCGTGTTGAAGGCTTTCGATTTTGGCGGCAACGAAGTGTGGGGCCGCAACATTCAGAGCGACTACGGGCGCTTTGGGCTCAATTGGGGCTATGCATCAAGCCCGCTGCTTCACGAAGATTCTTTGTACGTGCAGGTGCTGCATGGGATGCGGACGCGCGATCCCTCTTATCTCTTGCGCATCGACAAGAAGACCGGCAAGACGCTGTGGCGCATCGAACGCCACACCCCTGCCACGTTTGAATCGCCCGACTCGTATTCGACGCCGATCGTCGCCAGGACGGGAAACGAGACGCAGCTTATCGTGCTCGGGGGCGATGTGGTCACGGGACACGATTTGAAAACGGGCGAAGAGTTGTGGCGGATGAAGGGATTCAATCCGTCTAATGACGGGAGCTATCGCACGGTCGCGTCGGCGTCATTTCAGGAGGGAATCGTCTTCGCGCCGTCCCGGGAGCGGCCGGTACAGGCATTCAAGATCGGCGGGCGGGGCGATATTACGAAATCGAATCTGTTGTGGCAGTTCAATAATGGTCCGGATGTGCCGACGCCGGTGGTCGACGGGAAGTACTTTTATTCGATCAACGATCGCGGTATCGTGTACTGCCTGGATTCGAAAACCGGGACGCCGGTTTACGGGGCGAAGCGGATCAAGCCGGGTACATATTCCGCGTCGCCGATTTTGGCTGACGGCAAGATCTACATCACCAATGAGGACGGGCTGACCAGCGTGCTGAAAGCCGGGCCGCAGTTCGAGGTTCTGGCGGAGAACGACGTGAACGATTATTGTTTGAGCACGATTTCGGTCTCGGCAGGGCAGCTCTTCTTGAGGACGGCGCAGGCGCTGTATGCGATCGGGAAACGACGCTAGCGGAGCCACCAGCTCAACGAATCCGACGCAGCCGTAAAAACTTCATCCGCGGAGGATCGCGTCAGACGCTCTGGGGCGAGGGTCCAGTTTCCGGACGGTTTGTAGGACGGGTCGTGATAAACCCAAAGTTCGCCTGAGTCGGCGTGCGTCAGGACCGCGGCGTTCGTGGTGCAGTCGTAGTCTTCGTTTTCGACATTGAAGCGCATATGATTGCGGTCGATGGTGCCGGCGTTCACGAATGGTTTTCCGGCGACGGGTTCCGACGCGAAGAAATATCCGCCTTTGCCGGGAAGGTAGAACATCACAAAGCGGCCGGATACGGCGGTCGGCGGAGGCGGACCAGCGACAGCCGAACGGTCGACCGAGCAATGCAGGTCGGAAAGGCGCAATGGACCGGCGGTGTTTCTGCCTTGATTCGTGGTGACCTTGATGGTCTCACTCACTTTCGTTCCCATGCCAGGGATTTCGAAGAGTCCGAGATCGGCGGACTTTCCGGAGATCAGAGGCCCGAATTCGTGATCGGAGGACAAGGACGGCACGGGTTTGCCGGCGTCGGCGTTAGGATAGCGGGAGGCAAATTCGGTTTCGGTGGGTTTCGCGGTCAGATGCAGGGCGTTCGGATCGGCCGCTGCGCGTTCGACGGCCAATTCGTAAGCGAAGACGACCAGTTTGTTCTGGTCATAAAAGATGCGATAGAAGCTATCGCCTGAGGCGCGCGCCATTTCGACCGTTAGCTTTTGCTCGCCGGTGGGCTGGCCGAAATCGGCTTTGATCTCCAATTGAATGCCGCTGCTGAGGGATACTATTGAGGACACCTGCGCGCGGCAGACCGTCATCAGCGCCGCAGCCGCCATGAACGCGAAGCATCGTGTCGTCAGCCGCGTTGGTCGCGTCACACTTCCAACGTAGCATCTTGCTCAGAGGAGGCCGTCCGTGAACCGTTACATCTTGATGCTGTGCCCTCTACTGCTGTGCGCCCAAAGTAAGGTTTCGCCGGAGCGCGAAGCGGGGATGAAGGCCGATCTGGCTGGCCAGATCGATGCAATGAAAAAGCAGGCGCAGGTGATGGTGGACAGCGTCTTCAGTTTTGGAGAACTCGGATTTCAGGAATTCGAGACGTCAAAATATCTGACGGCGATTCTCGAAAAGGAAGGTTTCAAAGTCGAGCGCGGCGTCGCGAGGATTCCGACGGCCTGGGTTGCGAGCTGGGGCGAAGGGAAGCCGGTGATCTCACTGGGCTCGGATATCGATGATATTCCGCAGGCGTCGAACAAGCCGGGCGTTGCCTGGCACGATCCGATCATCGAAGGCGCGCCGGGGCACGGCGAGGGGCACAACTCGGGCGTGCCGTTGAACATTCTGGCGGCGATCGCGGTGAAGAAAGTAATGGAGCGGGAGCATCTGCGCGGCACTTTGCGTCTATGGCCGGGTGTGGCGGAAGAAGAAGACGGGACCAAGGCACATTACGTTCGCGCCGGTTTGTTTAAAGACGTTGACGTGTGCCTGTTCACGCACGTCGGGACGAACCTGGGCGTGAACTATGGGCCAAGCGGAAGTAACGCGATGATTTCGATCGAGTACATGTTCAAAGGCGAGAGCGCCCATGCCGCGGCTGCGCCGTGGCGCGGGAGGAGCGCCTTGGACGCGGTTGAGTTGATGGATGTCGGCTGGAATTTCCGCCGCGAGCATCTTCGTCTGGCGCAGCGATCGCATTATGTGATCACCAATGGCGGCGATCAGCCAAACGTGGTTCCTCCGAACGCGACGGTCTGGTATTACCTGCGCGAGGCGGATCATCCGCACGTGATGGATCTGTGGCACATCGCGGACAACATGGCGACCGCGGCGGGTTTGATGACGGATACGACGTATACGTCCCGCCTGCTGGGCAGCGCGTGGTCGCCGTATGGGAACAAGCCGATCGCGGAAGACATGTACGAGAACATCAAGAAAGTCGGGCTGCCGGAGTGGTCCGAGGCGGATCAGACGCTGGCGAAGGCGTTACAAAAGGAATTGAAGGTTCCGATTCGCGGAATGGCAACCAAGATCCAGGAATTGCGGCCGCCGCGCGAGCAACCCGACGAAGCGGCGGGCGGCGAGGGCGGAGTGGGGCCGACGGGCGGCGGGTCGGACGATATCGGCGATATTTCGTGGAATGTTCCCACGGTGGTCCTGCGATTTCCATCGAACATTCAAGCGGGGCCGGGGCATAACTGGGCGAATGCGATTTCCATGGCTACGCCGATTGCGCACAAGGGCGTTGTGGCGGGCGCGAAGGTGCAGGCGATGACGGTTCTGGATATTCTGCTGCATCCGGAACTGGTTCAAAATGCCTGGCAGTATTTCAACAATGTTCAGACCAAGGACGTGAAGTACAAGAGCTTCCTTCGCCCGGACGACAAGCCGGCGATCTGGCTCAACGAGAAGATCATGGAGACGTACCGTCCGAGGATGAAGCAGTTTTACTACGATCCTTCGAAGTACGACACATATCTGGAGCAGCTCGGAATCAAGTATCCGACGATCCGCTAAAGCGCTTCAGTAATTGGGGCCGGGTGAAAGTTCGCCGCTGGGCGCAGGTTCGGGTGAAGCGGGCGGCTCCTTGTCGATCTCCTTCATGAGATGCTTCACTTTACGACCGTACGATCCCACGGGGTTGTATGTGAACAGCTTTTGTTCCAGCGTCTTGTTTCGATACGGGTGGCCCGCGGCAAGCTGGCTGGTGACGAAGGCGATTCCGGCGGGAACCGAGTCGAACGCGCTTTGAGCGCTGTTCCATCCCCAGTAATTGTTCGAGCGTCCGTTGGTTCCGCAGGTGCTTTCCAGAAGTGAAATGGCGGGGAGCAATCGATAATCCACCTGGAAAACATCGGCGGCCTGGACGTAATCGAGGGCATGGTGCGGCGTCGGGCATCCGTATGACGCGAAAAACGTCTTGAGCTTGTCGATGCGCGGATCATGCGGAACTTGATCGCCATCTGCCATTGTGCCTACACAGGCCATCAGCCCTAGCAGGAAATAACGCCACCGCCGGCCCAGCTCCAAGCGTTTAGGAAAAAGCTTCTCCACCCACATCTACAACTTAGACGGAGAGCGCTCCACCTTCGCGACGAAAGAAACCGTAAACAAGGCGAAAGTTCAAGGCAAGAGCCCGTTAACATTAGTTGCGATAATGTTAGCCCGGATCGGCCTAATCCACCTGTCTTATTGAAAACATTGTGGCTTAACTGCCCGAAACCCCCATCGAAGGTCTTGACACTGCCTCGGCTTTATGCATAATGGCTCAAAGGGTTATTTTCATTCAGTTGTGTTGTAGCTGTGAAGTGTTTGTTGGGTTGTTGTTCTACGCGTTAGGAAAACCGTTCAGAAACGGAGCATGAGCCTGAGCGGCTGGGTCAGTCAAGCCTGTCACGTCGATCAGGCCAAGCCTTCGGAATAGACGCCAGCAGCGGTCTCAAGCGGTTTTCCCATCAAATTAGTCTGCTTGCTCCACAGTGGGTTTTGAAGCACGCCGCAGCGTCGCGGCTGTTGTTGGGAGCTAATTTTTCAGGTTAGGAAAAAGGGGGTAGGGACATGCGTTTGAGCGCAAAGCTCAGTCATGCGTGGTTTACGACATTACTCTGGAGCCTGGCAACCGTCGCTTGCGTTGGCGTCCTTTTCAACTTGACCGCGACACCCGCAATGGCGCAGGCGGCTGCTGGAACCATATCCGGGCAGATTACGGACGCGCAAGGCGCTGTGATCGCCGGGGCTGAGGTTAAAGCGGTTGAAGTTTCCACAAGCAGCACGCGAACCACAACTTCAAACGAGGTTGGCCGCTACACTTTCTCGAGCCTTCCGGTCGGTAACTACGACATCACCGTTACCAAGACCGGATTTACCGCCGCGAAGATGACCGCCCAGCACCTGGAAGTCGGCGGCGTGCTGACCTTGGACATCCCCCTTCAGGTCGGTGTGACGACGACTACGGTCGAGGTTCAAGCCACTGCGGGCGCGGAGTTGCAAACCTTGAACGCGACGGTTGGCGCGACCATCACGAATGAGTCGCTGAACCTGATGCCGAACCTGGGGCGCGACGCGTCCACGCTTTCGGTCCTGCAAGTCGGCGTGACGCCGACCGGCAACGTCGGCGGCGCGGGAACGGATCAGAATTCGTTCCAGCTCGATGGCGGCAACAATAGCGATGACATGGCTGGAAATAACACGGGCTATGTTCCTGGCAATGGATATATCGGTTCGGGTTCGTCGGGCGGCACGCCGTCCGGTGTGATCCCGACGCCGATCGAGAGCATCGAAGAAATCAAAGTTGGAAGCAGCAACCAGACGGCGGATTTCAATAGCGCCGGTGGCAGCCAGGTGCAGATGGTGACCAAGCGCGGCACGAATCAGTTCCACGGCGCGCTGTACGAATTTTACTTCGCGAACAACGTCGGCGCAGCGAATCTGTGGAAGAACAATCACACGCCGAGCGCGCAATACGGAACGCCGTATACTCCGCTTCCGGCCACGCACCGCAACCGTTTCGGCGGCGCGGTCGGCGGGCCGCTGACCCCGAGATTCTGGGGCGGCAAGACATATTTCTTCGCCAACTACGAAGGCATGCGCTATCCGAACGGCGTCACTTTTGAACGCGCGGTTCCGACGGCGCTGCTGAAGGCCGGCGTCGTGCAGTTCCAAAATACTTCGGGTGTATACACGCCGTACAATTTGAATCCGTTCGCCGTTACGGTGAACGGTACCACCTATCAACCTGCCCAGTGCGCCTTTAACGGAGCGAGCGGACCTTGCGATCCGCGCAATATCGGACTCAACCAGCAGGTCGCGCAGCTCTGGAAGCAGATGCCGCTGCCCAACGATCCGAGCTACACCTCGGGCGGTTCGGATGGCGTGAACGCACAGGGATATTTGGGAAGCCTGGCGCTGCCCATCAGCTCGAACTTCTACGTTGTTCGCCTGGACCATGACTTCGGAGACAAGTGGAAGTTCATGTCGAGTTATCGATATTACGGGTTCTCCCAACAGACCAGCAATCAGACGACGATCAGCCCGACCGGACAGTACACGGCCACCGCGCCCAGACCGGTGAAGCCGGACTACATCATCGGCGGGTTGACGACGACGATCACAGCGAATCTGACCAACGATCTGCGCGTCAGCTATCTGCGCAACTGGTGGCAATGGTCCGATGCGGGCGGTCCGCCGAACATTCCCGGGTTGGGCGGCGCTCTCGAGCCGCTCGGCGAGTCTGCCGGAACCAACGCGCTTCTTCCAACGAATGTGAACTCGCAGAGCACCCGCCAGCGGTTCTGGGACGGGCAGGATCAGTTCTATTCGGACAATCTGAACCTCTTGCACGGCAACCACCTTTTCCAGTTTGGCGGATCGTATCTCCGTAACTTCGACTACCACGCCCGCAACGATAATGGCGTTGGAATCGATTCGTTCATCACCTATCAGGCGACGAACGGCACTGGTATCGCTTCCAACGGCTATCCGACGCCGGCGGGTATGGCCGCTTCTCAGATCACGTCGTTCGATCAATATTATTCGGCGGTGTTGGGTATCGTCGGCCAGTCGCAGGTGATGTATTCGCGCAGCGGGGCTAATCTAACGCTGAACCCGGTTGGGTCGAACGGATTTGACCAGAGCATCATCCCGACCTACAACTTTTATTGGTCTGACACCTGGCACATCAAGCCCTCGTTGACTTTGACCTACGGCCTCGCCTGGCAGCTCGCGTTGCCGCCGTATGAAATCAATGGAAAGCAGGTCATGTTGGTGGGCCAGAGCGGAACGCCCCTCAATCTCGAAGACTTCCTGGCGCAACGGCAGAAGGCCGCTCTGAATGGACAGGGCTACGCTCCGACTGTCGGGTTCGCAACCGTCCCGAATGTGGGCAGCGGCGAAAAGTATCCTTACAACACGTTCTATGGCTCCTTCAGCCCGCGCGTGTCGTTTGCCTGGAGTCCGAATGCGGACAACGGGATCATGGGGAAAGTGCTTGGCCGGGGCAAGACCGTAGTACGCGGCGGTTACAGCCGGATTTACGGCCGGACCAACGGTGTTGAGTTGGTGCTGGTGCCGCTGCTCGGCGCCGGGATCTTACAAGCGGTTTCTTGCTTGCCGTCGATGACCGGCACGTGCGCGAACGCGGGAACGCTAACGGCAGCGAACGCATTCCGCATCGGCACGGACGGCATGGCGGCGCCGCTACCGGCGGTTTCGCAGACGTTGCCACAGCCTTATTTCCCAGGAATAAACGGCAACGCTCAAGCGAGCGACGGATCGTTGCTCGATCCGAACTACAAGCCGAACCACTCCGATGAAGTCAATTTCACGATCCAGCGGGCGTTCAGCAACAAAGCCGTTCTGGAAGTCGGTTACATAGGGAAGAAGCTCAGCAATGTTTTCCAGCAGATCAACATTGACGCCGTTCCTTATATGACGACGCTGAACGGGCAATCCTTCGCCCAGGCGTATTCGGCGGTCTATTCGCAGTATTGCGGACTGAGCGGACCGACTTGCGCCGGCAATGCCTCTAACGTCACTGCCCAGCCGTTCTTTGAAGCCGCTCTTGGCGGAAAGACGTCTCCGTTCTGCGCGACCTCAGCCAGTTGTACCGCAGCGGTAGTTTCGAGCTTCGGTTCCAGCATCAAGGCGACGCAGGTCTTCTCCTTGTGGCAGAGCATGCAGAATCAAAATGGCTGGACTTTGGGCCGCACGCTGCTCGGTTCTCCGGCGCTTGGCGGCAGCACGGTCGGCTCGCAAATCACCGCGATGGAGCTGGACACATCGCTCGGCTACGGAAATTACAACGCCGCGTTTGTACGGTTCACGACGAAGGATTATCGCGGCCTGACGATTTCCTCGAACTTCACCTGGAGCCGCGGACTTGGCACGGCGAGCGTCAACTCCTCGACCAGTTCCGCGACTGTTCCCGATCCGTGGAACCTGCACGAAGGTTACGGACCGCTGGCCTTCGACTACAAGGTTGTCTATAGCCTGTTAACGCTGTATCAGCCTCCGTTCTTCCGAAGCCAGAAGGGCCTCGCTGGACATATTCTTGGCGGCTGGACGATCGCTCCGATCCTCACGGCGCAGAGCGGTGCTCCCCTCCAAATCAACGTCGGCACGGGCAGTAACGAAAACGCCCAGGCGCTCGGCGAAGTCTACGGCAATAACAACACCGGCCTGTACGAAAACGCTGTCTCGACTTCTCCCTACCAGGGCGGTAATTCCCTGCAACACACAGGTGGAAGCGGCGGTGTCGGAACCAGCGGCAACACCGGGCTGAACCTGTTCGCCAATCCGCAGCAGGTTTACAATTCGTTCCGGCCTCCGGTGCTGGGTACGGACTTCAACCTGAATGGGAACGGCCCCATCCGCGGCTTCCCAACGTGGAACGTGGACGCGACCGTCTCCAAGGATTTCGCTGTGAAGGAGCGGTTCGGCGCGACCATCATGTTCCAGTTCGTGAACGTCTTTAATCACTTCCAGCCGGCAAATCCGGGTTCCACGAATACGACGGCTTCCGGAACCAGCTTTACGATCAGCAATCCGGCAACCTTCGGCGTAATCAACAATCAGGCGACCACGCCGAACGGCGCACAGTCGCGGTGGATTGAGTTCGGGCTCAGATTGCGTTTCTAGTTTCGATTCGCATTAACGAAAAAGGCCGCGGAGCAGGATCCGCGGCCTTTTTTATTTGGCGTTACGAAATCGCGCTTACCTTTACTTGTGTGGGGTTGCCGGTGGCGGGGCTTGCGATCAGAGGAAGCAGGATTTCGACCGCCGACTGCGTCTCCGGGGTTCCGAGTACCGAAATGCCGCCGCCGCAGGTCCGAACCAGCCCGTACACCGTGGCGAGGCCCATGGCGTGCGACGACGATCCGAATGGCTCGAACAAATGAGCCCGGGACTCCAGGTCGATCACTTTGCCGAGCGAGACTCGCAGACTCACGTAGTCGCCAGGGTCCATTTCGCCAGCGAGCGTTGTGCGCCGGTCGGTGATGACGGTTTGGGCGAGCTTCAGACGGACGGTTCCGTCGGCGCCAGGCTCCGCGTTTTCGCTGAGGGCCTGAAGCATTTCCGCCAGCGCCTCCCGATTTCCGAGCACGGTTAGCGCGCCGTCGGGAAGAAACGGATCGGCGTCGACTGCGATCCGGGGGCTGGTCCCCAGGACGGCGTGAAGATCGACGGGCTCAAGGAGCGTGAGCCGCTGGCCGCTGAAGGTGATCAATTGCTGCGTTGTATCGCAGGCGCGTTGGCTGGCGGTGACGATCTGTTCGACGTCTCGCCGAAGCGGGCTCGCCGGATCCAGTTCGTGAAGCACCAGTTCGCTGTAACCGTTAATAGTGGATAAGAGATCCTCGAAGTGACCGGCCAGGCGCCCGGCGACGTGCTCGATGGATCGAAGCGCGCGCTGGTTGTCCTCGTTGGTTCGCGGCGCGGCGGGGGCTGCGATTGCGAGGATGTGCGAAAGGTCTCCGTTCTTGTCCCAGGCCGGCTTCAGGATCAGCCATTCCAGCGGGATCGGGCGATGCGTGCGGGTGATCCAGGTAGCCTTCAGACGGGTCGGAAGAGCGCCCACTTTTGCGCGCTCAAAATATGCCTGCGCCGAAGCCCAGTCAGACCGGCGCTGGAAATATTCCCAAAACAGGTTCCCTTCGGCCTCGGCCGGAGAAACTTCGAGAACGTCAGCGCACTCGCGGCTCAGGCGGATGATGCGGCCTTCCGGACTCAATAAGGCAACCATAACGCCCGCCGAATCGAGCGCGGTGCGAAAGATGTGATTTTCCTGCTGCGATCGTTCCTGCTCCTGGGCGGCACGCAGATCGCTGATCAGAAATCGAAACAGGTTCTGGTCACCCAGCCGCGTCTGCGAGACTTTGAGCAGGACCGGGATGGAAGATCCGTCGCTCCTGACGGCCTGAACCTGGCGGCCCGCCGAGTCGGGGGCTGGATTGAAGCGGGAACTCTTGCCGTTTCCGTCCAGTGGGATCAATTCAAAAATGCTGTGTCCGCGGACCTGGTCGATGGAGAATCCGAGCAGCTCCTGCGCGGCGGTATTGTACCCGTGGATCCGGCCGTGCGCGTCCGAAGTGATCATGGCCTGGCCGACGCATTCCTCGAGCGAATAGGCCCAGGCCGAAAGATTCTCGTGCGCGATATGGAGCTTGCGGTACCGTGACTCTTCGCGGTTGAGCAGAGTAATAGCCGCCGCCGTGATCAGGATCACCACCGCGATCAAGACCACGATGAAGGGCGTGGAATCGGACATATCTCCTTGGGTTGCTTGATTGGTTGCTTAATGAGTTGCTCGCTAAAATTGTACTCCCTGGATTGTTGCGTAACCCGGTCCGCGCGATTCATGGGTACTGGCCTCGCGGCCCCCGAAGACCTTAGTGACGATCCCACTTCAACGGGTCGCCGTACCGTTACTATCAATTTGATTTCAAACGTATTTCTCCGGGAAAGATGATGAATTCCTGGGCTAAAGTTACTGCAGTGCACTTTTCATTCGTAAGTTAAGGACAAAATATGGGTGTTCAAGAACAGGGAGATCGCAATAGTATGAGCAAGCTGGTGGGAGCGCTGATCGAGGAGTTGGCACACGACGTTCCGGATGATCCGCGCCTTGAAACCGTTCGGGCCGACATTCTGGCGGCGAGCAAATCCTATGAGGCGGGCAAGAAGAAAGACCTCGCTCTGCGGTTCTACCTGGCGGTCCGTTCTTTGCTTCAGGAGCTGGAACGGGCGCAGCCGGAAACCAAATCCAGAGATACGGGTACGGCCGCCAGCGCGGGCGTGGCCGGAGAGCAAACGCATATCGCGAATTGACCGGGCGCCGGTCCGCTACTTTTTCACCAGAATCATGTTGCCGGACTGGCCGTTTCCACCTTCCGGCGTAGTACGGAAATTGATTTCGAGCAGATTCGGCGAAGTTCCGGGGATCAGCTCGACGGTCCCCTTTGTGCCGTCGACCGTTTCCAGGCTGAAGGCTTGCGTCCGGCCGGGGCGGACGTCTCCGGTGAACTGAAAACGCAGGGTCCGGACCGGCTCATTCGTGGAGGACCTGAGGCGCGCATACGCGGTCCCGCTCAAACGTCCGTTCGTTTCCTGGATGGCAATCTCGACGACCTCGGGCTGGCTGCCGTGATAGAGACCATTCGTTAACGGGTAAGACCATCCGCCGGCGAAGCGCGAGGGGCCTTGGGGCGGTTTAGGCGCGGGATCGGGCGTCTTGCGCGCGACAACTTCCTCACGCGGGGTTGGCGCGGCGGCAACGGGCGCCGCGGACCCGGAGGCGGGAGCGGAAGCTGCCGGACCCGGTGTCACTGAGGCCGATGTTGTCGCTGGAGGAGGCACGGCTGCCGGTGCGGGAGCCGTGGTCGTAGGAGTAGTCGTAGAAATCACGGGAGGCTGCTCGCGGGCCGTTAGATCGGGCGGCGGCGCGAGCGGTATGGCCGTTTGGGTTGCCGATGTGCGTGCAGGGGGCGGAGCCGAAGCAGCGGTCTGGGTCGTTACAACCGGCTTCGGTTTCGGCGCGGGCGCGGGGATTTTAGCTTGAGTGGACGGTGTCTGGGCAGACGGTGTCTGGGCGGACGAGGCCGAAGCCTTCGGGCGCGGCGCGGGGACCACGGCGGCGGCGGGCTTCGCGGCGGGCGGCGGCTCCGGCGTCGCGGGTGGCGCGACCTTGGCGACCGGGCTGACGGCAACCTCGGCGGGTTTGGATACCTCGGGGAGATCGCTCCGCAGCAGGAATATGCCGAGTCCGACTACCCCGGCGGCCAATGCGCCCAAGGCGAGCCAGTTTGGACGGGGCTTCTGAGGCTTCCTCCGGTCCCGGACGATCGCAGCCGGCGCGGCGGCGAATGAAGTTTCCAGACTGGGTCTGAATTCCGGAATCTGCGCCTCGACCATCGGAGAAAAACTCATCGGCTGCGGCTCGGTTTCCTGGTTCGCAAGCGCCGCTGCGTCGAAGGGAAAGTCCAGCACGGAAAACGGTACGAATGTGTCGTGATCCCAGAACAGGAAGCCGGCTTTGAAATCCTGACGGGGAGCAGTGCGAATCAGCAGGACAACGTCGCTGGGTTCGCTAAAGCGGGTCGAAATGAGGTTGCTCTCAGGCCTGCGCAGGTGCAGGGCCCCTTCCGACTGGGTTCTGAAGTAACCGACCACCCGCAGGTTGGCGTGTTGCCGGCGCAAGCGATCCAGTTGGGCAATGTCGAGAGAATAGTCCCCGGCGGATTCCTCCTGCGGAGGAAGCAGGACGTAGCCGTGAATCTCGAGATTCCCGGCGGCCTGATTGACGCAGCCCAGCAAAACGCCGCCAGCCTCGGATCGGGCGGAGCTTTGCTCCAGCTCGCTTCGAAGCCTGGAAACCATAGGGAGATCGAGGGCAATCCTGATCGGCGCTTCCGGCGAGGACCAGGTCCAAAAGGCTGGTCGCGCGGACGTGCCTGGCTCAACCTCGGTCAGTTGCATCATGCTCATATGACACACCTCATGCGATCAAGCAACCCAGCATGGAACTCCATTAACACGTGCTCTGCCGTTGTCTGAGGATTTCTTGGGTGGTACGGCCTTCGAATCAAATCCTTGTGGGCAAGGAACAGTTTGATACGTGTTTGCAGTGAGTTGCATATATCGATCCCATTGCGACCACAACTCCTGGCATGCCTGGGCTAGGTAGATCCTCCGATCGGAGGGTCTACAATCACCCTAGTTTCTCGAACAAATTCCAAGTTTATGGGTTCAATCCCAATCTTACCTGCCGGAGTAGGTACGAAGACGATTTTACCGACGGATCTTGTTGTAGACAAAGGTTTACGGGGCAAATCGATTGCGCGAGGTTGGAGCGGAACTGGGGTGACTAAAGTTTCAACACCCATTCGCAATCCGGCGATCGATCCCCCGAAGGTTCTGTCGCCGAGGGTCCGTGAGTAAGTAGCTTCCTTTATTACGTTTAACGGTCGGAGGTACAACTGAAGTGTTGCGCGCCGGGTATCATCCGGAAAGTACTGTTAGTTTGAATTTTGACCGCGAGCGAGTTGAGTACACGAGTTTGGTGTACAATTTGCTGTCGAGAGTTAAACCGAAACTTCGGTCCCTTAGGGAAGGCACGCGCCCTAGAGAAGCGGTCCAATAGGGGCGCCGCAAAGAAACGTAATGAGCAAACTCTTCGAGACTCTCCGTCGGCTTGAGAAGGACCCAGACGGCGTGGCTCTCGATAATCCGGTGCAAACTCTCGCAACGATGCCGGCGATACCGCCGCCGTTGCCTGCGCCCGTCGAAAGGCCCGCGCTGTTCGGAAGCGACAAAAATCTATCCATTCAATGGCCCGCTGAGCCCATGATTCAGGCACTCGAAGATCCTCCCACGGAGCGAACCGGCAGCCGCATACTCGCCATCGGGATTGACGCCGGGATGATTGTCATCGCGCTGGCGCTGTTCGTCGGCGTGTTTTTCTTGTCGGGCGGTATTCTGACGTTCGAGAGAGACCTGCCGCTGCTCGTCTCCGTCCTGGTAATTCTCGCGCTGTTTTACTGCTTCTTATGCCTTCTCGCCAATCAGGGATCGCCCGGAATGAATTTTGCGGGAGTGCGTGGCAATGTTGCGGATAGGCCGGCGGGTCAGGGACAGCTCGGTTTGCGGCAGATTGCGGCGGGCGCGAACGCATCCTCGCAGTCATCCGAGCCGCTGACTCGCGTGAAGACTTTGGGCGCCCTGGTGCGTCCGATTATCGAGGATCTGGTCACCGCGAACAAAATCCTGGCCAACGAAAACGTTCTGGAAGCGTATGGAAGCGTCAGCGTTCGAGACGAACGGAATTCGGATCGTTTTTACCTGGCGAGGCAGGTGAATGGAAATCTGGTATCGGCCGCCGATGTCACCGAATATCATCTGGACGGTATTCCAGTGTCCGGTTATTCGTCCGCGGGTCATCCCGATTGCTCGCTGCACAGCGAGATCTACAAGACCCGGCCAGACGTGATGGCGATCGTACACTGGCGGGCCTCGGATATTATCCCGTTCACGGCAAGTTCCGTCCGTCTGCGCCCGGTTTCCCAAAATGCTGCTTTTCTGGGCGAAGGTGTTCCGGTTCTCGATACCGGAAAAACCGATATGAGCGCCGGCGTAGCGGTTCGTACGCGTGCGTCGGCCAAAATCCTGGCGGAGGCGCTCAGCGACCAGCCGGCGGCCTTGCTGCGCGGTCAGGGAGCCATCGTGGTTGCACCATCGCTGCACGGCGCAGTGGCGCGGGCGTATTACATGAACATGAACGCGCGGCTGCAAATCCAGGCGATCCAATTGGGCGGGGAAGTAAACTACGTCGCGGCTTCGGAGTCTCCCGTAGCCATCTCGGCGGACGAGTACGAGCCCGCTTGGGAGTTCTGGAAGCAGAGGCTTCCGGTCAACGGGACGCATCATTAGCTGTTCTTGCTTCGCGCGGGCGCGTTTGGATTGCGCCAGGTCCCTCTTTCACACGACCACCCGACTCGCTGGCGCTCGCGGTTCCGTGTGAGCGTTAACCCGTTTCCTCCGGCTGTTTATCCGTGTATAGTTGCTGGGAACGGAGGATTATGGAGATCGATCGCAGGCTTTTTATTGCCAGTCTCGGCGGCGCTGTAGCCGTCGCGGCCATGGACCACGAAGCTCGGGCGGAAGCCATCGAAGATTACATGTCCGAACAACTGGACGCCGAGTCCGCGGACGACGCCAAACCGAAATTTCCCACTGTCGCCGACATCGAGGCCCAGATCGAAACACGGCCCTATCGCAGGGGGGCCGGCGCCGTGTTCCTCGCGGGGCGTGGAAACGTGAAAAAAATTGAGCCGATGCCGGCCAAGCCGACGCTGCTTGACTTCTTCAATATGCGGTTCACGGCCGTCAACCATGTTCTACAGAGCGCCAACCGGGCCATGCAGACGGGAATGACGGAGGAGATCATCTTCGCGTGTCTGCTACACGACGTTTCCCAGACGCTGATCAAAGTCGACCACGGATGGTTCGGGGCGCAGTTGTTCGAGCCGTATGTTTCAGAAAAGGTCGCGTTCGCGATCCGGTATCACCAGGCGCTGCGGTTTTATCCGGATCACACGGTCGGTTACGAATATCCGGATCTCTATAAGCGGCTGTTTGGCGAGGATTATCAGCCTCCGCCGCACATCCAGGCCGCCTATAAGTTTGTGAAAGACCACAAGTGGTACATGGAGCCGCGGCTGGTGACGGTGAACGATCTCTACGCGTTCGATCCCAATGCCAAGGTTTCGATGGATCCGTTTATCGACATCGTCGGGCGCCATTTCAAGCAGCCAAAAGAGGGGCTGGGGAACGATAACAGTCCGTCGGCGCATATGTGGCGCGCGATGGCTCTGCCCGATTCACCGCTGTGAGAGCCTTTTGCGCCGATTTTTTCTGAGGCAGAAGGCTTCCCATACAAGCGGCAAGAAAACCGCGAGTATGAACGCGATCTGGTAAGGATGCGGATAACGCTTCGTCGTCGTGGTGACGATGGTGTCGCCGACCCGTTCGGTCACGGTATTCAGGCGCCAGGGAGACACCGTCGTGACGATGGCGCCACCGGCGTAACCGATCGCGCCGAGGATTGCGTCCACCCATGCGCCTGTAAGGTCGCGGCGGGTCGACAGACGCAGAAGCATCCCAAGAATTGCGCCGATGGCGACGCCGACGATGGCTTCGAGGGCGATGAGTTGTGCAGAATCGCGGAACGAGAACGGCACCAAGCCGCCATGCTACCATGGCGGGCCGCTGCGGTTTCAGCAGAATCGCCAGCCCGCGAGTATGATATATGAGGGCCGACGGAGTCCACTGAGATTCCCGGTCGAATGAACATGAAGAAGTAGATCGGATCTCATACGAGCTACCAGGTTTCCGAACTCCACAAGGCTCCGGCCGCTGCGATTGCGACTTCATCTTACCGTTGGCGCATCTGCGCGCTGTTATTTTTCGCGACCACCGTCAACTACATCGACCGCCAGGTGCTGGGCGTTCTTGCGCCCGAGCTGCAGCGCGTCATCGGATGGAACGAAATCCAGTACGGCAACATTGTGGCGGCGTTTCAGGCTGCCTATGCTCTCGGTTTGTTGGGCGCCGGCCGCCTGATGGACCGGATCGGAACGCGGCTCGGATATACTTTCGCGATCGGCGTGTGGAGCATCGCCACCATGGGGCATGCGCTGGTTCAAACGGTGCTGGGGTTTGGGTTCGCGCGGTTCTTTCTCGGCTTGGGCGAATCGGGAAATTTTCCGGCCGCGATCAAGACCGTCGCCGAATGGTTTCCGAAGAGAGAGCGCGCGCTGGCTACCGGAATTTTCAACGCGGGGACGAATATCGGCGCGACGGTTGCGCCGATCGTGGTTCCCTGGCTGACGGTGAAGTATGGATGGCAATCGGCGTTTATCGCGACGGGCGCGCTGGGGGCTCTCTGGATTATTCCCTGGCTGCTGATGTATCGTCCGCCCGAAAAGCATCCCGGCGTTTCGGCGAGCGAATTGGCTTTAATTCGCAGCGATCCGCCCGACCCCGAGACCCGGGTGCCGTGGCTTCGTCTGTTCCCGCACCGGCAGATGTGGGCTTTTGCGATCGGAAAATTTCTGACGGATCCGATCTGGTGGTTTCTGCTGTTCTGGCTGCCAAAGTTCCTGAACACGCAATATGGGTTGACGCTGACGCAGCTCGGATGGCCGCTGGTGATTATTTACAATGCAGCCACGGTTGGCAGCATCGGCGGCGGTTGGCTGCCGGCGAAGCTGATCAAAATGGGGTGGACCGTCAATCGGGCGCGGAAGACATCGATGCTGGTATGCGCGCTGGGGATGGTGCCGATCATCTTCGCGACGCACGCGGCGAACCTGACAGTCGCGGTGGCGCTGATCAGTCTGGCGGTGGCGGCGCATCAGGGATGGTCCTGCAATCTGTTCACGCTGGCGTCGGACATGTTTCCGCGGCGGGCGGTGGGCTCGGCGGTCGGAATCGGCGGATTTGTGGGCGCGATTGGGGGCATGCTGATCGCTACAGTCACCGGGTTCGTTTTAGAGCTCACGCATAGCTATGTGTCGGTGTTTATGATCGCCGGGTTTGCTTACCTGGTCGCGCTGCTGGTGATTCAGTTGCTGGCTCCGAGGCTGGAGCCGGCGCAGGTGGACGTTTAGGCGCTGTCGGGAATCCGCTTCCTTTGGTCGCGGTTCTGTGCCGGCGCCGAGGGAGCCGCGACGGATGCTTTTAGTTTCCGGTCATTTCTTCGGCCCACATGATCTGGTAGGCCTCCAGGTGTCCGTAGACGTCGCGGCCGGCGCGGACGAATACGTGTTTGTTGACTAACGACGTGGAGTTCTCGACGCGGATGCCGTCGTCAACGTAGCGGGTGTCACGGCGCAGGATCAGGCTGACCTCACCGTCGCGAGTCTTCATCGTTATGCCTGAAGAGCTCTTGTTCACGACGATGCCGCCGAAGGTGAGATTTCCGCGCGGAGGCGGCATTTCTGTTGACGGCACATGCCGGACGCTTTTCTCCACCACTTCAACAATTCTTGTATAACAGGCGGCTGAGCCTGGACGGCGGTCGGCCACGACTTCGACCGGATCGCCGGCGCTCAGCCCGGTTACGCCGATCGCGTGGTGATCGCGTTCGAAATAAGTGCGGGCGTCGTAGAGGCAGGAGTAAACGAGGCTTTGGGAGCTGCGAATTTCCAGCTCGCCCGACCGCGCCGATCCGATCAGAGCGACGACGCTGCCGCGCACTATGCCGATTGGCATGACCGCCTGGGCCTTCAGGCAGACGGAACCGGCCATAAGCCATGCGGCCATCCACCAGTGCATGACTCGTTGATTATACAATCGAGAATTGGAATCCTTTCTTGAGCAAGCTGGTCTCGAGCAAGCCGGCTGCTGGTTTCTTCATTCTGGAATTCAGGAACCGAGCGGCGGCGTCGCCCGATACTTCAAGTCAGACGCAGGCAGGAACGCTGCTGTTTCCACCGAAATCACCGGTTACGCGGTGAGCGCGCTGGTTTATCTGGGCCAGATGGATGCGGCGCTGCGGGCGGCTCGGTACTTGACGCGGCAGGCCTGGGATGCGGCCAGCAGCACGTTTCCGTTCGAGCCCGGATCTCCGCATGCGTATTTTTTCGATGTTGGGATTATCGTGCGCGGTTTAATGGCGGCCTGGAGATCGAGCGGGGAAGAGGAGTTTCGGGATCGCGCGCGCGAGGCGGCGCTTTCGCTGGCGTTTGATTTTCCCGGCGAGGGAGTGTTTCATCCGGTGATCGCGCTGCCGGAAAAGCAGCCGCTCGACTATGAGCCGCGCTGGTCGCGCGAGCCGGGCTGCTATCAACTGAAATCGGCTCTGGCTTGGCACGATGTCGGCGGCGAGCATGCCGCGGAGCTGTTCGAACATGCAGTCGCACGGGCGCTCGCGACACATGAGGGGTTCTTGCCGGGCGAAACCAATCGCGAAAAGGTGATGGACCGGCTGCATGCTTACTGCTATTTTCTGGAGGCGCTGCTGGCTGTTCCGGAGCGCGAGGATGTGCGGCGCGCGCTGGTGTTCGGGATCGAACGGGTCGGCCAACTTTTGCGGGAGATTGCGCCGGAGTTCGAGCGCTCCGACGTGTGCGCGCAGCTTTTGCGGGTGCGGTTGGTCGCGCATCACTTGGGGGCGGTCCCGCTGAACGAGGGCGCGGCGCGCGAGGAAGCGGAGCGGGCGCGATCCTACCAGTCGGATGCAGCCGATGTCCGGCTGCGTGGCGGATTCTGGTTCGGGAAGAAGCGCGGCGAGTTTCTACCCTTCATGAACCCCGTTTCCACGGCGTTTTGTCTCCAGGCGATCGCGCTGTGGGAGCAGCATCAACGCGGCGAATGGCGCTTTGAGCTGCACCAGTTAATTTGAACCCCGCCGTTAAAGTCCTGTTCGCATCCGGCTCAGAGGCGGTGATCGCCCGTACGGTCGAGCGTCTGAAAGCGATACTTCCCGAGTTACCCCTGGTGGTCGTGGCGGAGTTTGCGCCGCCGGAGGGCGAGTGGATCCGCTTTCACGTGAAGCGCGGCTGGCGCGAGAATCGCGCGTGGGTCAAGGCGAAGCTGGCGGGGCGGCAGATCCGCATCGCCGCGGTGATTCTCGAGCCGCGAACGCCCTATTGGCGGCTGCGGATGCTGGGGTTCGCGCTGGCGCCGTGGTATTTCCTCGCGTTCAACGAAAACGGCGAGCACTTCATGCTGCGTCCGCGCAGTGCGGGTACGATCCTGCGTCATGGGATGTGGCGGGCCGGGAACTTTCTGCGATGGCAGCTTAAACCGGGCGGGTGGATCTATACGCAGTTCTGGCGGATTGTGCATCCGCGGGAGTTTCGGCGGCCGATCGTTTACCGGATGGCGCTCTTAAAGGGAAGATTCGTCCGGCGGGGGCGAAGGCAGGCCGCGAGCCTGCCCCACCGAGCCAAGCCTGAGGGAATTTCGGTGGTGATTCCTTCTCGGAATGGGCGGGAGTTGCTGGATCGGTGTTTGCCGCGCATTTACGATGCGGACGAGATCATCGTGGTGGACAATGGCTCGAACGACGGGACGGTCACCGCGCTGCGGTCCGATTTCCCGTCGGTGCTGATCGAACGAAGCACGGATGCGCTTTCCTTTGCGAAGGCGGTGAATCGCGGGATTGAACGGTCGCAGTATTCGCACGTGTGTGTGCTGAACAACGACATGCTCGCCGAGCCTGGGTTTCTGATCGGGCTTCGGCAGGCATTCGATGAAGTGCCGGATCTGTTCTCGGCGACGGCGCAGATTTTCTTTCCGGAAGGTCGAAGGCGGGAGGAAACGGGCAAGACGGTGATGCCGGCCGTGCGCGGGTTGACCGATTTTCCGGTGCGCTGCGACGAGCCCTTTGACGGGGAGGATCTCAGTTACGTCCTGTACGGCAGCGGCGGGTGCACGCTGTACGATGCCGTCAAGTTAGAGGCGCTGGGTGGATTCGACGAGGTTTACGAGCCGGCTTATGTCGAGGATCTGGATCTGGGGGTTCGCGGATGGCAGCACGGCTGGCCTAGCATTTATTGCCGCAAGGCGCGCGTGCTGCATCTGCATCGCGCGACTACGTCGCGATACTTCTCGAATGCCGATCTTGACCGGTTTCTCGAAAACAACTACATTCGTTTTCTAGCTCGCGCTGTCGCCGACCTCGGAACCTTCCAGCGGATGTGGCGCGAGAACGTCGTGCGGCTGAATCTGTTGAAGAAAGTGGACGCCCTAGCGTTCGCGGCGCACCAGAAAATCGCCGCGCGGGATCATGCGCCGACCGGGTTCCTGGATTTGACGAACGGCGACGTCGCCGTATTCCCGGGCAAGGAGCGTTCGCGTAAGCCGATCGTGCTGGTCGCGAGCCCGTATCTTCCTTTTCCGCTGGCCCATGGCGCGGCGGTACGGATTTACAATCTGATGCGTCGCGCGTCGCACGACTTCGATCAGGTGCTGGTGGCGTTCGTTGAAGAGCCGCGGCCGGTTCCGCAGGAGCTGCGAGAGATTTGCGTGGAGATCGTTACCGTGCGCCGGTCCGGGAGCCACGCGCTGCCGTCGACGCCGCGGCCGGAAGTTGTGGAGGAATTCGATTCGCCGGCGTTTCACGCGGCGCTTCGCCAAACGGTAGCCAAATGGAGTCCTGGAATCGCGCAGCTTGAATTTACACAAATGGCGCAGTACGCCACGGATTGCGTTCCCGCCAAAACGATTCTGGTGGAGCATGACGTGACCTACGATCTCTACGCCCAGATGCTCGCGAGGGTTGCATCTCAAGGAGAAGAGTGGGAGACGCGGCGTCAATACGAGCGATGGGCGACGTTTGAGCGCGATGCGTGGCACCATATGGATCGCGTGGTCGTCATGTCGGAGACGGACCGGCGCATGATCCCGGGATCGGTGACGATCCCGAACGGGGTCGACATCGACCGATTTCTTCCGTCGCGGGCGGCGCCGGAACCGCGGCGGCTGCTGTTCATTGGATCGTTCGCGCACCGGCCTAATGTACTGGCGCTGGAATTTTTCCTGCGCGAAGTGTGGCCGCGGCTGGTGAACGTAAAACTCCACGTGATCGCGGGTCTCCGGCATGAGCGCTTCTGGGACCTTCAGCAGCCGGGAGTGGAAGTCGAGGGATTCGTTTCCGACGTTCGTCCTGCCTACCGGCGCGCCACTTTGGTTATCGCGCCGCTGATTGCGTCGGCCGGGACGAATATCAAGATCATGGAAGCGATGGCCATGGGTAAGGCGATTGTCTCGACGGAAGCGGGCATTCATGGGCTGGAGCTGAAACGCGGCGAGGATCTGATTGTCGCCGATTCAGCGGACGAGATCGTCCACTGGATCACGCAACTGCTGGACCATCCCGAAGAGCGGATCGCGCTTGAGTACAACGCTCGCCGGACCGTGGAGCACGTGTACAACTGGGATGCAATCGCCGAGCAGCAGCGGCGGCTTTACGATTCCTTGAACACCGCGTAGGGCGGATTGCCTTTGCGGCTAAAGATCGCGTAGTCGAGCGCGCCGAAAAATTGCCTGCGCACGGCCTCCGGCAATTCTCCGAGCGCAGGCATGCTTTCGACGGCCGGAGAAAGCCACTCGACTTCCAGATTCGTGAATCCGGCTTCCTCGAGATAGAAACCCAGGAGGCGCGCGGGAACCGGGCGCGTGTGCGTCGGGTCGAGATAGAAGTGGGTGGCGTAAATCGCCAGGCATTCGGGATTCGGCGTTTCGACGGCCAGGAGCGCGCCGTGATTCAGCTTTTTCGCGAGCAGGTTAACCAGGTCGGGCAATCGATCGGGAGGCAAATGCTCGACGACCTGGGAGCAGTAGACGCCGCCTAGAGACAGGTCCGGCAGGTTTTCGAGGTAACTGAAGAGCTCGGCCCGCTCGGCTTTCAGGCCTTTCGACAGGCATACTCCGACGCATTCTTCGCTCTGATCGATGCCGCGCGCCTCGATGCCGGCGTCGCGGGCGGCGTCCAGAAATTCGCCGCGGCCGCAGCCGAGATCCAGGACGCTGGCTGCTCCTTTGAACCGGTCGATGTAACGCTGCTGGTGCTTGCGAATGTCGGCTTCGGGGCCGCGGAAATTATCGGCGAAACGCAGCCAATCGACGGCGATTGTCTTGGGCACGGAAGGTCCCGGCATGGCCTCATCCAAGGCCCGCTGCGCGACGGCTTTCTGGCGGACGATTTTCAGTTCACCGTGGATTACCTTCTGGTACTCGGCGCGGATGTATTCGAGATCGCGCCACAAGCGGCGCTGAATGTCGACGGAATAGCGGTCGAGCGCGCCTTCGAAATCGGTGTGCTGCTGGCGGGCGAGCTCACGCATGTTCTGCTCGAGCAGCGTGACGCGGTGGGTGAAGGCGGCCTGCAATTCGGAGATGGTCCGCAGCATGCGGATTTCGTGATGGGTACGATCCTGCTCGAATCCAGTACGCCACTGGGGCCAGTGGGTGCGGATGTCCTTCAGTTCGCGAGCTTCGTTCAAGAGCACGGCCATCTCTTCGCGAAGCTGGTTCAGGTGGAACAGGACGTCTTCGCGAATTTGCTGAATCTGGGTCAAGGCTTCTTCCCGGCTCTTGTTCTGGTGCGCGGCCAGAGCAGCGAGCGAGCGATTGGTCTCCGCCAGAGCATCGAGCGTCGTCTGGACGCAACCGATTACGCCGCGATTGAACTCTACTTGTTCGCGGACGTGCCAGGCGAGTGCGCGGGCGATCAGCTTTTTGAAGGACTGAACGATCGAGTTCTTGAGTCCCCCGGGGCGGGGATTTACCGTGCCGATCGCCGCTACCTTGGCTTCGGCGGCATCGCGAGCGTGGACGATCGGCATCAGATCTGGAACGGATAGTCCATTGAGGCCGAGCGAGGTTTCGGGATTCCGGGCGCGGGCCCGAAGGCGGACTTCGCGGATGGCCGCTGTCAGCTCGTCATCGTGCACGTTTCTGGCTCCAGCTTGCCGTGATCTTGGTGTAGACGCCTCCGCGCGGGGTGAATTCGCCGATCAGCGTCGCCGAACGCGGCCGGACGGCTTTGACCACGTCTTTGAGCATCCGGTTGACCACGTTTTCCTGAAAGATTCCCAAGTTCCGGTATTCGAGCGTATACATTTTCAGCGACTTCAATTCCAGGCACAATTTGTCCGGAACGTAGCGCAAGGTCAACTTACCGTGATCGGGCAGACCGGTGCGCGGGCACACGGAAGTGAACTCGGGCATGACAATTTCGATCTCGTAGCCGGCCGAATATTGATTCGGCCAGGTTTCGATTTCGGGCAGCGGTGCGCGCACGCCAGCGGAGGCGTGTTCATCCGTGTAGGTCCGCTTCATTGCTTGAGGGCTTTCAACTCGCGGGCGAGCAGGTCCAGGAACAGGCCGACGTCGGTGACCACGCCGATCGCTTGTCCTGTGCCTCGGTCGCTGACCTTGGTGGCGACGGCGGGATTAATATCGACGCACACGATTTTCACCCAGCTTGGGAGCATGTTTCCAACCGCGATCGAATGCAGCATCGAGCCGAGGCACAGGACCAATCCAGCGCCTTTCAACTGATCGGCGTAGGCATCCTGCGCCTGGTTCATGTCGGTGATGGTGTCGGGGAGCGGACCGTCGTCGCGAAGGCTTCCGGCAAGCACGAACGGAATTCCGGCTTTCACGCATTCGAACATGACGCCGCTTTGCAGAACGCCGGTTTCCACCGCCTTCGCGATTCCACCGGCGCGATATACCGCGTTGATCGCCCGCATGTGGTTGCGATGGCCGTGCTCTTCCTGCCGGCCGTCGCTTTGGCGAACGCCGAGCGAAGTTCCAAGCAGGGCGGACTCGATATCGTGGACGCCGAGCGCGTTTCCGGCGAGCAGCGCCTGCACCCAGCCTTCGCGAATCAGCGCGGAAAGCGCCCGCACGCCCCCGGTGTGGACGACTACGGGTCCGGAGACTGCGATGATCTTTTGACCGGATGCCCGGATTTGTTGCATCAGGGCGGCGGTCTGGCGAACGGCGGTTTCCACCTGGCGTTCCGAGGAAATGCCATTGCTCATGAAGGCGAAGGCCAGGCGATCGCGCTCTTTCGCCTCGGGGACTACGCGGATGCCGCGCATGCCCACGACCACCTGGTCGCCTTTCCGCAGATCGCGCAGACGGCGGCAGGTGGCGTGGCCATTGGCGACGACGACCATCGCGTCCATGCGCTGATTTTCAACGTCGAGCCACGCGCCGTTCGAATGTACCAGGGTGCGATAGTTGGTGGTTGAATAGAAGTCTTCCGGGGCGCAGCAGTCTTGCTCTACGGTGGCTACGGCGGCGTCGCCCGTGTGGACCGGGGCGCAGCCGAGCCCTAGCAATTGGGCAAGCAACTGCTGCATATCCGAGGATTCCGGGGTTTCGACCTTCATCCGCAAATACGAGGGTTCGGCGTTCGTTCGCCCTATGCGAAACTGCTCGACCTCAAAACGGCCGTTATTTTCCACGACCGTGTCAAAGATCTGCTCCATCAGATGCGAATCGATGAGGTGGCCCTGGGCTTCGACGACTTCCTGTTGCATTTAAGTTTTCAGGATAGCGTGTACGCGCGTGAGAAATCTGCCGCTGTGAAATGACTAGTCCGTATGCGTTCTCTGCTGGTCGCGGCGATCGTGTCCGCCGGTCTGAATGCCCAAAGCCGGGCGGAATACGTGGGCGGGACCGCTGCGAAACTGGAGAGCGGCGCTTCGGGAGCGATTCAGGTGACCGACGAGCGCTATTTCGCCTTCTATTCGAAGAAGGCGCAGGTGCGCGTCGCCTATGACCGGATCAATGAGCTCGCGTACGGACAGAAAGTGGACCGGCGGTTGTTAATGGCGGTGGTCATCTCGCCGGTGTTTCTGCTGAGCAAGAAGCGAAAGCATTTTCTGACGGTCGGGTATACGGACGAAGAAGGCCATCATCAGGCGCTGGTGTTTCAAGTTGATAAGAACGATATCCGCGCGACGCTGGCGAGTCTGGAGGCCCGGACCGGCGTGCGTATTCAGTATCAGGATGAGGAAGCGCGAAAGGCTGGACACGGATGAAGAACGCTTTACTGTTCGGTTTGATGAATGCTCTGGCCTGGGGGCAGGAGGATCTGTCCACGCAGCTCCTGAGCATCAAACGGGTTTACGTCGACAAGTTGACCGGCGGTGAAACGGCGGCGCAGATGCGCGATCTGCTGATCGGCAGTCTGCAGGGCGCGAAGCTTTTCGTTCTCACCGAGAATCAGGAACGCGCGGACATGATTTTGCATGGCGCGGCGGAGGATCTTATCTTCACGGACGCGTTTTCCTCGTCCGAGGGGATCAATATTCGGGGGTCGGCGAATAATAGTTCGGGCTCGGGCACCAGTTCGCGGTACAACGGCGCCGGTTCGGGATTCGACACGCGCAGCAGCCGTGCGATGAGTATCGGCGTGGGCGATGAAAGTTCGTCCAACACGAAAGAACGGCGGCATGAAGCTCTGGCGACGGTGCGTCTGGTGAACAAAGACGGGGATGTGATCTGGTCGACTACGCAAGAGAGCACCGGCGCGAAGTTTCGCGGCGCGAGCGCGGACGTTGCGGATAAGATTTCGCGGCAGCTCGCGGCGGATATCGAGAGGATTCGGAAGGGGCCTGCCCGTCCGGCGCCAGAAACGAAATAATCTATACGCCCGAATGCCGCTTTAAAATCTGTGGGAGATTCTGCGAGAACGCCGAACGCGCCAGCACCATGTCGCAGCCGGCCTCTTGCGCCTGCATTTTTAACTCGCCCTGGACGTGCGAAAGGTAGCCGATGAGGCTGATCGACTTCGTCTCCGCGTCCGACTTCAGTTTCGCGATCAGTTTCAACGGTTCGATGCCTTGAAAATTCAGATCCAGGATGATCAAAGCCGAGCCGGTTTTAGCATTCTCGATGACGTCGGTTTCGCTCTTCACGAACTGAATGGGCAGGCCCGCATGTTTGGCGGACTCATTGATCTTCACCGTGAAGAAGAGGTCCTCCAACACGGCCAGAATCTTCTTTCGTTCGGGCATGATTTGAATTGTTGGTCGAAAAGACTACCGGAAGGTAATCTCGATGTTACCACAAGGGCCCGCTTGTTATAGTGATGTTCGTGTCTGAACACACGATGAACACTTTCCGCGAGACGGGCGCGTACCTGAAGGGGCATTTCCGTCTGACGAGCGGCCTGCACTCAAGCGAGTATTTGCAAAGCGCGCTGGTGTTGCAGCATCCCGAGCATGCCGAGCGGCTCGGGCGCGCGATGGCGGCTCAGCTTCCCAGGGCGGAAGTGGTCGCGTCGCCGGCGATCGGGGGGCTGATTATCGGGCACGAAGCCGCCAGGGCCCTGGGTGCGCGGTTTATTTTTGCGGAGCGCGATGGCGCGGGCAAGATGACATTGCGGCGGGGATTTTCTGTCCGGCCCGGCGAAACGGTGGTGGTGGTCGAAGATGTGGTTACAACGGGCGGCAGCACTCGCGAGGTGATCGAACTGCTTCGCGCGGCGGGCGCGGATGTGGTGGGCGCCGGATCGATCATCGACCGGAGCGGTGGGCGCGTGGACCTCGGCGTGCCGCGTGTGGCGCTGGCCACGCTGAACGTCGTGTCCTGGCAGCCGGACGAGTGCCCCTTGTGCAAACAAGGAGTTCCGGTGGAAAAGCCCGGCTCACGGCCCACGGCCGCTGCATGAGGCGCGTCCGCGTCACCGTCAGCTATGACGGGACCGATTTTCACGGCTGGCAGGTGCAGCCGGGGCTCGCGACGATCCAAGGAACGATCGAGAACGTGCTTGCCGAGATCGAAGGCGCGGCCGTGCACGTCGATGCGTCAGGCCGCACCGATGCTGGCGTCCACGCGCTCGCGCAAGTGGCGGCTTTCGCGCTGGCGAATCCGATACCGGTGGAGAATTTGCGGAAAGCGATGAACCGGTTGCTGCCGCGCGATATTCGGATCTTGGACGCAGCGGAAGCGGACGGAGACTTTCATCCCCGGTACGCGGCGGTTGCCAAGACCTACGAATACCGAATCCACCGCGCTGAAATCTGTCCGCCGTTCGAGCGCCGGTATGTGCACCATCACCCGTATCTTCTCGATGAAGAGGGGATGGTCGAGCTTGCTCCGCTGCTTGAAGGCGAACATGATTTTTCCGCGTTTGCCGCCTCGGATGAGCGCGACGAATTGGGTTTATCGAAAGTGCGGCGGATTTTTTCTTCGCTAGCGTGCCGTCAGGGTGACCGGCTGATTTATCGGGTCAGGGGCAGCGGTTTCTTGAAGCACATGGTGCGGAACATTGTGGGCGTGCTGCTCGAAGTTGGCAAAGGAAATCTGCAACGCGACGACGTCCTGGCGCGATTACAGCCGGGCTGCGCGATTCCGGCTGGTCCGACGGCTCCGGCGCGCGGGCTGTTTCTGGTTAGCGTCGAGTATTGACGACGCCGACGCAGCCTATGGGCTGTCCCTTCGTTATGGGCGGTGTCGCGACGATGTACAAGACCTTTCCAGTGACAGGCGATTTCACTTCGGCGATTTTCTTGCCGAAGAAATCGGTGATGTATGCGAGAACGGCGCCGCGCTTCACCGTTTGGTCGCGCTTCACGCGGGGATAGAGCAAGCCGGTTTCGGGACTGGTCAGGACCGGGGCTGGATCCAGATACACGGGCTTCTTCACGCGTCGCGCGGCGCCACCTGTGAGCTTCAGATAGCGCATTACATTTTCGACGCAAGCGGCGATCATGTTCGCGGATTTTTCGTCGGGAACGCCGAGGAAGCCGGCCTCGACGGTGACGGCGGGCTTGCCGCGGGTGATTGCCGTGTTCGAACAATACAGCGACGCGGCAGGATCGGCAGGGCGGCCGCGATCGAGGATGATATGGTCGAAGCCGCAATGCGAAACTAGCCCGGCGATTCGATCGTCGAACGCGGGTTCGCCGGTGACGGTCTGATACACGTAGGGCCGGAGCGATTCGTTGCCGTCGCCGCAATGAAGATCGAGCAGATAGTCGCACCGGTCGATAATTTCCGAGGTGATCGCGTGAGCGATTCGCTCCGACGGCGTGCCATCTTTCTTGCCGGGGTACACGCGATTGAGATTCTTTTGATCGAGCGGGCTGAAATAGACGGTGCGTCCCAGAAACGATGGCATGTTCGCGACGTGGACCATGATCACTGCGCCGGCGAGCGCCTTCGGCTTGATCTTTGGGCGCAGCTTTTGCAGAGCAAGAATGGGAGGGTACTCGTAGCCGTGAATCCCGGCGATCAGCGCTAGCACGGGACCTTCCTTGGCTCCGTTGAAGATGGTGATCGGAGTGGTGGCCTCGCCCAGGTCGATGATTCCGGAGGCCATCTGCCCGGCTGCGGCGCGGATGGGGCCGACAACCAGATCAGCTTTCACGAAGCACCTCGCGCATCGCGCCTTCGAGCTTGTCCAAATCTTCTTCGCTGTTGTAAAAATGCGGGGAGACGCGGACGAATCCGTGCCGGGCAGCGACAAGCACGCGGCGCGCCTTCAGCGCACTGCTCAGGCGCGACGGATCATGCGCCGAGAATTTCGCAGCGACGATCTGGGAGCCGGTGTCGCAGATTTCGGCGCCCAATTTTCGCAAACGCGAGCGGGCGGAAGCCGCAAGTTCGAGAACGCGGCGCTCGATCGCGTCGGGTCCGATTTCGAACATCAGATCCACGGAGGCTTGCATCGCGTACATCAGCGGGAACGGCAGGCCGCCACCTTCGTACTTCTCGGCAGTGTCCATCAGGACTGGCGTTCCGTGGTGCAGATTATCGACCTCGCGCCAAGTCTTGTGGCTGCGCCAGCCGACCGCGTTCGGGGGAAGATCCTTGCGCAGGTGTGGCGCGACGTAGAGAAAGCCGACGCCGGTAGGGGAGCACATCCATTTGTATCCGTGGACGGCCAGAGCATCGGGCTGCGTCTTCTGAACGTCGAACCGGAGAGCGCCGACGCTTTGCGTGCCGTCGACGAAGAGAAGTACGCCGCGCTCGTGCAGGTATCGTGCAATCTCTTCCAGCGGGGGACGGAAGCCGCTCGAATAGTTCACTTCACTGATGGCGACGATGCGGGTCTTTTCGTCGATCGCTTCGTAGAACCTGCTCCACGGAACTTCGCGAAATTCGACGCCGTAGCGGTCGACCAGCGCGGGCAGGTAAAGATAGTTGGGAAATTCATCCGCGAGCGTAACCACGTTCTCGCCGTGCTTCCATTGCAAACCGCCGGCGACAATGCCGAGGGCGATGGCTGCATTCGGGATAAACGCGATGTCGTCCGCGGTTGCGTTGATCAGATCGGCAAGGGACTGGCGGAGACGATTCGCATCGTCATACCAATCGAGAAAATCCGAGCAGGCGAGTTCATCGCGATGCGCCCAGTGTTTGGCGGTTGCCTCGACGGCGCGGCGAGGGATCTGGCCGAAGGTCGCGGAGTTCAGGTAGGTCCAGTTCGCCAGAGCAGGGAACTCGGCGCGGACGGCGTTCCAGTCGATGTTCATTTGATTTGCGACGCGATGAGTGGCGCGGCCTCCTCTATTTTGATGTCCGACGATTCGTGGGTCCGGCGATTTACAAGCTCGACTAATCCTTGCGGGAGTTTTTTGCCGATGGTGATTCGATAGGGGACTCCGATGAGATCGGCGTCTTTAAATTTCACTCCCGGGCGTTCATCGCGATCGTCGAGGAGGGCGTCGACGCCTTGGTCGATAAGTGCCTGGTACAACTTGCGCGCGGCGTCCTGCTGTGAGGGATCGGCGAAATTGACGGGGGTGACGATGGCGTTGAAGGGCGCGATGGAGGTTGGGAGTGCGATGCCGTCTTTGTCGTGATTCTGGTCGACTAACGCATCCAAGATCCGATCGAGGTAGAGCTGGAAAAAGCCGCGGATGAGCGGTTGCAATTCTCCAGTCTGGCCGGTTACGAGGAGCCCCGATGGTCTGAAAAAACGCGTTCCCAGTTTCGCCAAGAGGGCCCGTTCGTCCGGAGTTTCTCGGAGTTCAACCCACTCGGCTTCAAAATCCTCGCCGGGCGTGACGTTCCGAAGGTGATAATCCGTTCGGTTCGCGCCACAAATCATGTTCCGCCGGCCTTCGAGGCCGGTGTCGGCGAGTACGTTCATGTTCTTAACGTTGATAGGACCGAGGGAACCCGCTTCGGCGCCGAACCATTCGCGAATTTCTTCATGCCGAGCCCCGCGAACATTCCTTATGGAAAGGTGCGCTTTGAGCTTGGGTTCACTCAGGCTGTGATCGCCACGTAGCAGGACCAACACCGGCTTGCCGTCGCCAACCAATACGAGGCTTTTGATTTGGGATGTCTCCGGCAGCCCGGTGAAAGCAGCGACATCCGCGATTGTCCTCTGTCCAGGAGTGTGAAATTCTTCCGGCTGCAGATCGCCCTCAGGATCGTCGATCTGGGGAGGGCGTGGCTCGAGTGATTCGAGATGCTTGTCGTGACCTGCGACGAAGCGCGTCTGGCTGGCCGAATACTGAACGCCGCAGCGGTCAAGAATTCGGCCGAATGCGTCTGAATGCATCGGCATCGTTTCTCGAACCAGTTCGAAGGAACGAGAATCCAGCATCAGATCGGCGATCCGGTACCAGATTTGGGGAAGCTGCTTATAGCTCCGCAACTCCGACGCAGTTACCATCATTGCTTCGGGTCCGAGGAACTCTTGACCGCCAATGGCGTTCATTTCCTCACGTACAAATGACGCGATTCTTGTGATCGATCGCTGGCCAAGATAAAGGTACGTGGCTTTACGGAGATAACCGGCACGGGTCATGAGCGCGTGCGAGGGCGAGTTATCGTCCACAGGATCTGCGCGCAGAGTGGGGATGAACAGCTTGCTCCAGAGCATGGCGCGTGTTTCGCGATTCTAACACGCGGGGCTTAAGGAACTATAGATTTCCGCGCAACGCCTGCTCGCGTTCTATGGCCTCGAACAGAGCCTTGAAATTGCCTTTTCCGAAGCTGCGGCTGCCCTTGCGCTGGATCACTTCGTAGAACAGCGTAGGCCTGTCTTCCACTGGTTTTGTGAAGATTTGCAGCATGTAGCCTTCGTCGTCGCGGTCGACCAGAATGCCGAGTTCTTCCAGTTGCTCGATGGGTTCGTCGATCCTGCCGACGCGATCAGTCAACTTACGGTAATACGCACTGGGGACGCGCAGAAAATCGACGCCCTGGTCGCGAAGTTTAGTTACGGTATCGATAATGTTCCCGGTTCCCATGGCGATATGCTGCACGCCGGGGCCCTGGTAGAACTCGATGTACTCTTCGATCTGCGATTTCTTGCGGCCTTCGGCGGGTTCGTTAATGGGGAACTTGATGCGGCCGTTGCCGTTGGCCATCACTTTCGACATCAGAGCGGAATATTCGGTGGAAATGTCGGAGTCGTCGAACGTCTGGTACAAGCGGAAGCCCATTACGTCTTCGTAAAACTTGACCCATTGGTTCATCTGGTTCCAGCCGACGTTGCCGACCATGTGATCGATGTACTTGAGCCCCGTCGGGCGGGAGACGCTGTCGGGGCCATTCACGGCCTTGAATCCTGGAAGGAATCCACCGCGATAGCCGCGCCGTTCGACGAATGTGTGCAGCGTATCGCCGTAAGCGGCGATCGACGCCATACGGACTTCGCCGGAATCGTCGCGGATCGTGAACGGTTCACGCACGCCCCGAGCGCCGCGGCGTGTTGTTTCGCGATAGGCGGCCGCGGCGTCGTCGACCGTCAGGGCGATGTCGCGGACGCCGTCGCCATGGGTTCGCACATGATCGGCGATGGGATGGTCCGGGGTCAGCGCCGTGGTCAGGACGAAGCGGATCTTTTCCTGTTCCAGAACATAGCTCGCGCGATCGCGGACACCGGTCTCCGGGCCGCTATAGCCGGTCAGCTTCATTCCGAACGCCGAGCGGTAATAGTGCGCCGACTGGCGGGCGTTGCCGACATAGAACTCGACGTAATCCGTTCCGTTGAGTGGAAGAAAATCCTGCGCGACTGCGGTGGGATATTCGGCTAGCTGCGGCATATAGGCTCCTTCAATTGGATCGCCTCCATGGCGTCAATAAGCATTTGGTTGTCCTGGTCCGTTCCCGTCGAAATACGGATGCAGTGAGGCAATCCGAACGCACCCAAGGGGCGGACGATGATTCCGCGACGCAAGAGATCTTCGGTCAGCGATTTCGCCGCCTCCGCGGATTCGAGCGGAACCATCACGAAGTTGGCTTCCGAAGGAACTACATCGAAGCCGATATTTCGTAACGACTGGGTAAGAAAGCGGCGGCCCCGGCCGTTCAGTTCGAGCGAGCGTTCGACAAAGTCGCGGTCGTCCAAGGCCGCAATGCCGGCGACTTGCGCGAGAGCGCTCGGCTCGAACGGGAGTTTCACTTTGAGCAGGTTCGAGATCAGCTCTTCATGCGCGAATCCATAGCCGATCCGGACGCCAGCCAGCCCGTAGACTTTCGAAAACGTCCGCAGCGTGATCACGTTGTCGTAGCGATAGTGCATCGAATCCGGATAGCGCGGGTTATCCTTGGCGTATTCGAAATAGGCTTCGTCGAGGATGATCAGCACTCGTTCCGGCACGTGGCGATAGAATTCGTCGAATTCGTCACGGGTGAAGATGGCGCCGGTGGGGTTATTCGGATTCGCCAGATAGATGATCTTGGTTTGTTCGTTGATGGCTTCGGCGAGGGCGGTGAGATCGTAATGCCAGTCGCGATAGGGCACGGTTCGATACGCGACTCCACGGGAGCGGGCCAGGACCTGGAATCCGATGAATGCTGCTTCGGTGGTCAGCACCTCATCGTCGTCGCACAGGAACGTGCGGATGATGTTCGACATGATGCCGTCCGAACCGCTGCCGACGATCACGTTCGCGACTTTGAGATCGTAAGCTTCGGCCAAACGCTCGCGCAGGTCGAGGCCGCCGTTGGGGTAGTAGTTGAGGCTCGGAAGCGCCGCGGCGATCGCCTGGAGGGCGCGGGGCGAAGCTCCCAGGGGATTCTCGTTGGAGGCGAGCTTGGCGACTCGGGTCAGGCCGTAGGTTCGCTTTACCTCGTCGATGCTGCGGCCGGGTTCGTAGGGCCGCAGGGATTCGATATAGGACGGTACGAGGCGCTGTCGCATCTCAACAGCTATAGTAGCACCACCAGTATGTGGTGTCTAGATGATGCCAGCCCTAGAAAGCGAATTTTGCGGAGAATTGAATCGATCGGGCGGGAAGTTGGTTGGTGATGCCGACCAAGGGCGTACCGAAACCGGTTCCGGCGGTTGGGCCGTTCCCGTAGGTTCCGCTGTAACCTACGAAGTTTGCGTGGTTTAGCACGTTGAAGGCTTCGGCGCGCAGCAGCAGATGAGCGCGTTCGCTCCACAGGACGAAGGGGCGTTCGATGAACGGGGAGAAGTCGTAGATCGGCCGTCCGTGGCCGGCGTTGCGGCCGATTACGACGCCGTTGATGACGGGGCGGTCGGTGGTGGCTCCGGTGTCGCCGCTATTGGTGGTTCCGGTGGTGATGTTGTAGGGCAGGCCGGTTCCCATGGTGTTGACGCCGCCGATGCTGATCTTGAGGGGCAGAACGTAGACGCCGCTCAGGACGAAGCGCTGGCGCTCATCGAAAATCGCGTTGCCGTTTTCGACTTTGCCGGTGAAGTTGGCGTCGTTGGGATTCTGGCCGGGGATATCCGGGTCGACGTTGTCGATCGCGTGCGACCAGGTGTAGCTGGCGAGCATGGATAGCTTCTGGCTGAAACGATGCGTCAGGTTGACGTCCAGGGCGTTGTAGTAGGCGTAGCCGTCATTCACGTCGCTCTGGATCACGGCGTAGGGCGGCTGGGGATTGGTCGCCGTTGAAGTATTGCAGACCGTTCCGTTCTGCTGATACCACCACAACCAATACGGGCGTGTGCAATTCGCGGCTTGCGGCGTGCGGGTCTGCCCCTGAGCCGTACGGATGAACGACGTTGGCGGGTCCACGTCGCGAGGGCGGTTGATTCGAAGCGTGTGCGAGCCGACGTAATCCACGCTCAGGACCCAATTGGTCTTGATCTGGCGCGCGATTCCGAAAGTCCACTGCTCGGAGTATGGGTTCAGCAACTGGCTGGGATAACCGATCAGGGTCGACGTGGGGAAGAATTGATTGAGGTAGGAGCTTTCGCCGGGCCGGATGTAGAGGCTGCGCAGAGGCGCTTGCGCTCCAGCAGGAAATGCTGGCAGCGGCACTGCGGTGATGCTGGTGGGGAATCCAACCTGGCCCGGCGCGGCGGTGTAGTTGAACACGCCCGTGGGACCGGTGAGCGCGTAGTTGGCCTGGGAATTATCGACGATTTGGGAATAGTAGATTCCGAATCCGCCGCGGATCACGGTCTTGCCGTCGCCATGCAGGTTGTAGGCGAAGCCCACGCGCGGGGCGAAATCGTGACGGGAATCGGTGAACGTCTGCTGCTCATAACGCAGGCCGAGATTGATGGTCAGGTCGCGGCGGATTTTGTAATCGTCCTGGACGAACAGTGCCCACAGGGCATCGTTTACGGTGTAGCTAGTGTTGCCATAGCTCTGCGTATAGGTCGCGACGTTGGCGAGATTGCCCAGATAGGCCTGGCTCTCGCAGGCGGCCAGGGTCAGGGTGCAGGATTTGAACGTAAACGATCCCAGGTAAATGGGACCGCCGAATTCCTTGCTGTTGCCGCCGGTGTGCGCGATGATCACGTCCGCGCCGAACTTGATTTGATGCTTCCCCCACATGGCCGACAGCGTATCGCTCGCCTGGTATTGGCGATTCATCAGGAGCGCCGCTTGCGATGTGCCGGTGGTGAACGTTCCGCCGGCCGAAATCGGGACGACGAATTGCGTACTGAAGATGACCGGATCAAACTCGGTAATCGGCGAGGCGAGTTGGAACTGAAGACGCGCGCTGTTGAGCAGCGTCGGACTCAGGACCGCGGTCTCGCCGATTTCTTCGGAATACGTCCGGCGCCGGAATACGCGATCTACCGTAGGAAGATTGTTGCCGCCGACTGCGCCGTTGGGATTGGTGTCGTAGAAGCCGTCCAACAAGCTGCGGAAGAACAGATTGTTCTTATCGTTGATCTGATGATCGATGCGGCCGAATCCGAGCCAGCCGCGGTAGTGTCCGATAAACAGGCCGGGCGCGACGGGAGAGATCACCGGCGAGGCTTTGTTCTCCCGGCTGAATTCTCCGGACAGGAAAAATTGTGTCTTGTCTCCGATGGGGCCCGAGAGTGAAGCGGCGGACTGGCCAAGAGTGTCGTTGGTCAGATCGTTACCGCTGGCGGCGTTCGCCGTGGTGAATCCGGACAATGCGGCTTCGGTAGCGGAGGGGCGCCACAGTTCCATAAGATCGCCGTGAAAGTGGTTCCCGCCGGATTTGGTGATGATATTCACCGCGCTTCCCGTGCTGCCGCCGTATTCGGCGGAAAATCCGTTGATCAGTACCGTCATTTCCTGCACGGCGTTCAGCGGGATGTTGCTGAAAATCGTCTGGCGGCCCCAGCTATCGTTGCCGGTGCTGCCGTCGACTTCGAACCAGGTCTGTCTTCGACCGGCGCCGTTGGTGGTGAACAGATCCTCGTTCATGAACACGTCGCCCTGATTGATCGCGGGCCGGTTGGCCGCGTTCAGCAGCGGCAGGTACGTGATGCGGCGGTTTAGCAGGGGCGTCTCTTCCATCTGCTTCGCATCCAGGCGATCGCCCAACTGGGGCGAATCGATGCGTACTTCTCCCACAGCTCCGGTCACAGTAATTTGCGATTGCGCGCCGGCGACGTTCAATTGAAGACTGACGTCGGCCGTGGTTCCACCGGCCAGAGTGATGTGGCTCGCGCGAGCTTCGGCAAAGCCCGCTTTCGTCGCGACGACATCATAATCGCCCGCGACCGGGAGGCCGCCGATGGAGAAACTGCCTGCATCGTCGGTCTGTGTGGAGCGTTCCAGGCCGGTCAACGAATTTGTGAGCTTCACCTGCACGCCGGCGACGGCGGAATGGCTCGGATCGGTGATATGGCCGTGGATGGTTGCAGTATCCGGAGTCTGAGCGGCCAGAGAGATAATGAATGGCAATATTGGAAGGAATCGAGACATAGGTTGCTTTGAAGAACGCATTTCCGTCGCGACGCGGCGGGTTTAGGAAACTTTAAGGCTATTAGAGCGAAAGCGTTACTACCAGCGGTCGTAGGCGTCTCCACCGCGACCAAGGAAGATCGTAGTCGGCTGGGTTATCACGCTACGCTATTTGACCCAGCTTCTTACCTGTCGATTAGCCGGCGGCTCGTAAGCCTTTCAGAGTTTGCCATTTAAGCATTGGCCAGTAAGCTGCTAAAACGGGAGCAAGCCCTCGGCTCGGGAAACAACCGAATAATCCGCTGTGCGGTACGCGATTATCTGCCCGTCCGTAGTCTGATCGCCAATTCTCAATCAAGCCTCTGAAGGGATAGGTGTCTTTAATGCAAGGTTGCGCTGAATGCTGGCGCCTTTTGAACCTTTGTCTGGACGCGTCTCAGGAACTCGCGCAAGCTCAAATTGAGCTGGCGCAGTACCGGCCGGGAAACAATTCGGTAGAGTTTCAAGCGCTATGGGGAAAGTGCCGGGAGACGATGGCCAGGATCGAAAGCCTCCGCGCCGAAGCATCGCGCCACGTTGCGCTGCACACAGACTAGCCTCAGTTGCCGCCGAGGATGCCGAGGATCATGCTGCGCTGATCGTCGGCGAATTGGCCTAGTGGGGCGAGATCGTAGGTCTGATTTCCAACTTTGATCAGGAAGCCGTGACGGTCGACTGCCGGGCCCTTCTTGGCGCCGGCGCGCATGCTCCGTAGATCCGACATCTGCGATCGCGTGACTTTGAATTTGTGAATCGAGTCCCAGGATTTGAATTCGACGCCGGTTCTGGTGACGTACAGCCAGCCGTTGCAGTGAGTGGTGAAGTTGCCGCCGCCGTGGTCGTGGGCGACGTGGAACGTCGCGTTGCCGCCGCGCGCAAGCGATGCCTCGAAATTCTTGCGAGCTTCCGGGAATCGCTTCATGTTGTAGAGATAAACTTGCGCTTCGAGATCGTACGCCTCCCAGCCGTTGGGGTCGAGCTTGATGGCTTTGTCGAGCAGAGCAAGCTCGTCGGGATAGGAGTGCTTCTTGTCCAACTCGAGGGCCTGCTGAATCATGGTCTTGTATTCGCTGGAGGATTCCGCGGGCTTCGCCGGGCCCGGGCCTGGCGTGGGCGTCGGAGCAGGGGTGGGGCGAGCCAGGAACGCGATCAGTCCGATTAGCGCGACGATACCGCCCACGCCAGGCCACAGCCACTTTGGCGAGGATGACTTTGCGGGCGCGGGCGGCGGTACGAACGTAGCGGGCGGTGGAGCGGCGTAGGGCTGAGCGTCATGACGCTGAACAGGCGCCGATGGGGCTGGCGTAATGTCGGCCGTGCCCGTCAGGGCGGCTTTGAAATCCTCCATGGATTGAAATCGCTCCGTAGCCTTCACGGCGAGCGCTTTCATTAAGGCGTTTTCGGTGCCGGGATCGATCGCGACGCCGAGAGCGCTTGGACGGGCGACTTTGTCTTCGACCTGACGGTCCAGCGCGGATTGGGGAACACGTCCCGTGAGGGCGTGATACAGAGTGCCGGCGGTGGCGTATACGTCGGTCCACGGCCCCTGCACGCCGCTTGCGCGATATTGCTCCTCTGGCGCGAAGCCTTCTTTCAGGATGATCGAAAGATTGCGACTCTTCTGGCCGAGGGCGTTGCGGGCCGCGCCGAAATCGATCAGCTTCACTTTGCCGGACTGCGTGACGTAGATGTTGTCGGGGCTGATATCGCGATGCAGGATTCCTTCGGCATGGACGGCGCTTAAAGCGCGCATCACCGGAAGCATGATTTCGAGCGCAGTCTCAATCGGAATCTTGCCGCCGCGTTTTTTCAGGAAATCCTCGAGGGTTGAGCCATCGAGATACTCCATCACGAGATACGCCGTTCCGTTGTCGCGGAATGCGGTATCGATGGAAACAATGCCGGGGAAATTCTTGAACTTTTTCAGCGTGCGGGCTTCTTCGAGGAAACGCTCGAGTCCCCATTCGAATTCGGCGCGGGTGTGATCGGAGTAGGCGATCACTTCCGTCATCCCGCCGCCGCGTCCGGCGACGCCGTTGGGCATGAATTCCTTCACGGCGAGGCGCGTGGCCAGGCCGATGTCCCAGGCCAGGTAAGTGACGCCGAATCCGCCATGGCCCAGAGCGCGACCCAGAAGGTATTGGTCATGCAAGAGAGTCCGCGGCGGAAGTTGCAGAGAATTGAGCGACGTCAGGTTGAAAGGGCTTCCGCATTTCGGACAGACGGGTTCCCCGGAATCGTTTTCCATGCAGCCCATGCATAGTTTGTCCGGGTTCATGGATCAGTTCTCCTGGACGCGAATGGCGAGCGCGGAATAGTTGTCGCTGTCGGATGAGGCTCGCTGGCAAAGGCGGGCTTCCATCCGCGCGAGCCACTTCTGAGAATCGCTGGATGCGGCCAAATCCTCTTCCATTTCGGGTTCGGTGACGTATTCCCAGAAACCGTCGGACGCGAGCAGGAAGGCATCGCCAGATTCGGGTTTGCCGGGCAACGCTCCGGCGGTGGCTCCGGATTCCTGGCGAGCCCCGAGACTTCGTAACAGGCGGCTGCGATCTTCGTGGAAGCGGATCTGGTCCGGACGGATTTCGCCGGCATCGGCCAGGCGCTGCGGGACGCTGTGATCGCGGGTCTGGGCACAGAGCTTGCCGGCGCGGAACCAGTACAGGCGCGAATCGCCGGAATGGGCCCAGAATGCCGCTTCGGGCGAGGCCAGAAGCATCACGATGGTGGTGCGCATGCCGGACAGATCGGGTTCGGCGCGCTGGCGTTCCAGAAGCGCGGCGTGCGCCCGCTCCATGTGCGCTGTCAGGAGTTCCGCGGAGACTGGCGAATCGGCAGTGAAGGATTCAAGCGCCGATGCGACCGCCAGTTGGGACGCGATTTCGCCGCCGCGATGTCCGCCCAGGCCGTCGGCGAGCACCCACAGGCCGGACGGTCCGTCTCTTCGAAAGTCGCAGCAGTCTTCGTTGTCTTCGCGACCGCCGGTGGCGGAGAGCGATGCTGTTTCAAACTCTACCAATGTTCCTCCGCCTACTCCATCCTGAATTCGAACTGATTGCGCGTGTCGCCGACGTAGAAACGATCGCCGGGACGAAGCTCGCGCGGCTGCCCGGGCGTGAGCCGCTCGCCGGTTGCTAAGAACGTGCCGTTGGTCGAGCCGAGATCTTCGAGCACGAACGTCCCGCGCGCGGCATCCCAGCGGATGGCACAGTGGCGCTTCGAAACGCTGTCGGAACCGGCGCCGAAGACGAGATTCGCGACGGATTGATCGCGGCCGAGAATGGTCGGGCGAAGTTCAACGGGAATCGACGTGCCGGCGTATTGCCCTGTGAGTCCGCGCATCGCAGGCTTGGTCGCGATGGGAACCGGAGGTTGATACGCGGGCGCGGGCGGGCGATTCACCGGCATCCGCCGCGTAGTCAGCGCGCGCACGACCTGCTGACGCGTATCTTTTCGAAAGGCCAGAAATGCCAGGCTGGCGAGGACGGCGAAGCCGATCCATTCTTTTCCTTTTGGCAGATGCAAGCCGTTGTCGTCAGGGGGCGGGGCCTGGCCGCCGGATTTTCCGTCGCCGCCGCCGCTCTCGGCAGCGCCGGTGCATGCGCCAGTGGCGACGCGAGCCTGGATGCCAACTTTTTGCAATCCCGCGGACAGAGGATCGATGACGAATGCGAGCTGCGAGCCTTTACTGACCAGGGCATTTACGCCGATTACGTTTCCGCATCCGTCGAAAAGCGCGCTGCCGCGCTCGACGGATTCCGAAGTAGCGCTGGCTTTGATCACCGGAATCGAAACCTTTTCGACCTTCACAATTTCCTGGAGCTTGGTTTCTGAGACCGTGGGATCGCCTTTATCGGGAAATTGGACCGTATATATCGGCTCACCCTTCTGGTCGAGTTTCGAGGGGGCGAGGGTGATGCCGTTGCTTGGGAGCTCCTGCTCCAGTTCGAGAATCACCATATCGCCGTCGCCGGACCAGACAGCCTTCGCTTTGATGTCCTTGTCGCCGACGTGCACGAACGGCATCTTCTGCTGGCCGGAGTCGGTTTTGCCGCAGCAGTATTCTCCATTGGTGACCACGTGCTTTGCGTCGACAATGAAACCTCCGGCGAGCGTTACACCTTTGATCTTGTCGCCGTCCTGGATCGCGCCGTACACTTCGACGCTCATGTCGAGCATCCTTTGCGTGGCTGACTGGGCGTTCAGGCAAATGGCAACGGCGGCGAAGAACGAGAGGCGTTTCATTGTGGAGGCGTCCTGGGTTCGGCTGGCGCGGTTAGGGCGGGGATATCGGTAGCCGGCGCGTCGTAGGCCGCCGGGTGGGAGTATTTTGTGTACCAGCGCCATCCGGCGAAGCCTGCGGCGGCGATTAGAACGATCAGGACCAGGACCAGCACCCACGGACTGCGCTTGCTTTGCGCCGCGTGTGTTCCGGTCTGGAACTCCTCGGGTACGGGCCATGAGAGCGCGGGTTCCGGTGAAATTGCCGTGATCGGCGGAGGAGGTGGCGGGGGCGGGGAAGCGAACGGCTGTTCTATCTTGACGGTGCGAGCCGGCATGGTCGCAAAAGTGACGGCTCCGTCGAGCGTAATCGATAGCACCGTGACATTGTCCTGATATTCGCGCTGTTTGGCGAGGGTCTGCTGGACCAGGACTTCAGGCCACGATGTTCCAGGACCTTGCAGGGATGCCCGAATTTCATCGGGGTTCAGAACTTTGAACATGCCATCGCTGGCCAGCAGGATTGTATCGCCGGGACGAAGCGGGTACGGCTCCAGATTACGGTCGATTTCGGAGAGCGTCTCGGCGCCGATGAAGCTGGTGAGCGATTCGCGCTCGGGATGATTCAGCGCGTCTTCCTGCGAGAGCGTGCCGCGAGCCACGGCGGCGTCGAGCAGATTCGCGAACACGTGCGGGCGATTGATCATCTGGAACTGGCCGCCGGAGCAGTGAAAAATTCCGCTGTCGCCGACCGAAATGAAATACAGCGATGTTTCCTGCATCGCCACGGCGACCAGTGTCGTGCCGATGCCTTCCGACATGCCCATGCTGCGGGCCAGCGACACTACCTGGAAATTGGCCTCATGAACGCTGCGATCGAGCGCGGCCGGAATGCTTTCCTCGGGGAGCTTGCGGCGGTAGGCATCCAGAAATGCGCGGACCGCGGTGCGGCTGGCGGCGTCGCCGTGCTCCATGCCGCCCATACCGTCGCAAACGATGGCTAGAAAGCCGCCGTGAGCGAGAAATGCCTGATCGCCGGGGTCCGCGAAACCGAACGAATCCTGCTGCGAATGGCGGGCTCCAATATGCTGCGCGTTGCCGGGCAGATAGCGCATGCTGGCGTCACGCTCCGGCCGGTTCGGCCCAGGTGTATTTGTCGCCGCAGAACGGGATCAGCACCAGCTTCGATTTTCCGATTTCGAGAACGTCGTCGCGATGGAACGGCGTGGGAGTGTTCACCATTTCGGTGTTCAGATAAACCAGGCCCGAAGAATCACCGGGCAGCACCCAGAAGGATTGCTTCTTGGGATCGAACACCACGATGCCGTGCCGTTCGCGCGAAACGGCGGTGTCGGTTTCGATGGCGACGTCCATGGTGGGGGCGCGTCCGATGTAGTTTTTTTCCGAGTGCAGGCGATAATCCTTGCCGCGATCGGGACCTTCGATGCAGACCAGCCATCCGACCACCGGCTCATTCTTTCCGATCTTCGCGCCACCCATTCCGACCCGAACGGTGGCGGCGGGCGAGGGTCCGAGGACTTGGGGAAGAGGAGGCAGCGGCGGGGGCGGAGGCAGGGGTCCGACACCGGGCAGCGGCGGCGGCATCGGGATGTCGTGGCGAACATCTTGTCGAACGGGACGCGTCTTCTGCTCAAATCCTCCGGTATCGGCCGGCAGAGCGCACCAGGGGCAGGCGGGGTGTTTGGCGGGATCGAAGAAATGTCCTTCCGGGCAGCGGGTCATCGTAATCACCTTGAGCGAAGAACAACTATTGTAATGATTTCCGTAGCGGCCAGACCCCGTCTGGCAATAAATTTCCACGCCCTTCATGCGCAAGCGTCGTGGAGACTTCCAGGAAGTCGCTGGGATACTGTGCCATCTCGTGGTCGATGGCGAATTTCAGGCGCGCGGCGTCGATTCTCGACATGCCGGCAGGGGGTGGTTCTTTGATGGCGTCTTCACTCATACCCTCCAGTACGGCGGAGGCGAGCACGCCATATTGGTTGATCAGGTAATTTATTTCTCCGGAATTCGCTCCCATCGTCGAAGCGGCGGTGCGTAAAGCCTTTATCGCTTCCGGGGTGTTGCCGTTCAGGGGAACTTTCGCGGTCTGATGGACGTTCCTAAGGTCCGGAGCGATGCTGGCCGTGAGCAGATCGGCGGCTTCTTCGGCCATGGCGCGATAGGTGGTAAATTTGCCGCCGGTGATGCGGAGGATTCCGTTCGAGTCGTGAAAAATGCGGTGTTCGCGGGTGGCCTTTGTGGCCGAGCCTGAAGAAACCAGCAGAGGACGCAGAGAGCTGAACGTCGCGACCGGTTCCTGGCGAGCGCTGTCTGGAAATACGCGCGCGGCGATGTCGCGAAGATACGCGGTTTCGTCCGCGGAGATATGGACGCGATCGGCGGAGCCGGCGTGATCGACATCGGTGGTGCCGACCAGCGTTCGGTCACGCTGCTCTCCCCACGGGATAAAGAAAATAATCCGCCCGGATTCTTCGAAGTACGCGATCGCGTGATCGCTCGCGTTCAAACGCGGGAATACGATGTGCGATCCGCGCACCAGGCGGGGAGCAGGGTCCTGCGCCCATGGCCCGGTCGCATCGATGACGGCCCGGGCTTGCGTTTCAAATCGCTGGTCCGCAATCGTGTCGTGCAACTGGATTCGCCAATTTCCATCGCGGACATGGCTCTCCACGCGCACATAGTTGGCGCATGCCGCGCCGTTGCGAATCGCCTCGAAGATATTTTCGAGCACCATGCGGGCGCTGCGGACCTCTGCATCGTAATATTCGGCCGCCGCGGTCATGCCCGGAACGGCGAGGCCGGGTTCGAGATCGTGGACCTGGCGGAGGGATAAACGGCGGTGCCGAGGGAAGCCGCGGCTGAAGGCGTCGTAGACGATCAGGCCGAGATGGTAATAAATTTCGCGGGCCAGGCCGGCGATCGGAAGAAGAAACGGCAACGGTTCGGCCAGATGCGGCGCGATGTGAAGCAGTGTCGTGCGCTCGCGCAGCGCTTCGCGCACCAGATGAATGTCGAATTGTTTCAGATAGCGCAAGCCGCCGTGAATCAGGTGGGAGTTCTTGCCGCTGGTGCCGGAGCCGAAATGCTTCTGGTCGACCAGGGCGATCCGCAAGGGGACGTTCGCGGTCTTGGCGCGCAGGGCGAGATCGCGGGCGGTGCCTGCGCCGTTGATGCCCCCGCCGATGATCAGGACGTCGAAGGTCTCCGATCGCAGCCGGGCGAGAGCTTCGTTGCGGGTGTTCGGTGTAACGGCCGGGCGCAATTCTCCATGATAGGAGACATGGCGGGAGACCGGGCGTGCTGATTTTGTAATAACGTGATGGTGTGCAGTCATTTAAAGGCATGCCCGTACTCGTTACCGGCGCGGGACGAGGAATTGGGAAACGCCTGTCGATCGGATTCGCCGGGCAGGGTGCGCGGGTGGGGCTACTCGCGCGCAGCAAGGCGGAACTCGACTTGTGCCATCTGGAGATCGAGCACGCGGGTGGCAACGCGCTGCGCATTCGCGCCGACATCGCGGATTACGAACAGGTGAACGCTGGAATCGAGCGCATGCGCGTCCATTTCAACGCGCCTGTTCAGGTGCTGGTATGCGCGGCGGCGGTTCAAGGGCCGATCGGGCCCTTTGTCGAGAATTCGCCCAAAGTTTGGAACGAAGTGATGCAGACCAACCTGATTGGCGTCATGAACGCATGCCGGGCGGTGCTGCCGGGCATGATCGAACGGCGGTCGGGCAAAATTATCGTGCTGGCCTGCGGCGGAGCGTTCACGGCGCGGCCGAATTTCGCGATCTACGCCGCGACAAAATCCGCGGTTGCGCGGTTCGTGGAAAGCGTCGCCGATGAGGTTCGCGATCATAATGTGCAGGTCAATTGCATTTCTCCTGGTGATACGTACACGCACATGACGGATCAAATCCTGGCGGCAGGGGAGCGGGCCGGCTGGCGCGAGAGCGAGCATGCGCAGGAAACGCGGCTTACCGGCGGAACGCCGCCCGATAAGCAGATGGAACTGGCGCTGTTTCTCGCGTCGGAACAATCCAATCACATCAGTGGCCGGCTGATCGGCGTGATGGACGATTGGAAGAAGCTAAAGAGCGGCACGGCAAAGCCGGAACTGTTTACATTACGGCGCGTGCAGCGGGCTTGATGCGGATGCCATTCGTCCGGTGTTTTTCGTCACTCGCCGGTTTCCGGATAGGACCCGAATCGCTGCCGCTACAATAAGCGGCATGGAACTCAAGGGCAAAAAGATCGCAATTCTTGTGGATGATCTTTATCAGGACATCGAGCTGTGGTACCCGGTGTTGCGTTTCCGGGAAGCCGGGGCGGAGGTCGTGCTGGCCGGGGCCGAACCGGGCAAATCCTATAGGAGTGAACTCGGATATCCGGCGCGGTGCGACGTATCCTACGGGTCACTCTCGCCGCGGGAGTTCGATGGGGTTCTGATTCCGGGCGGGTATGCGCCCGATCATATCCGCCGCCACGTGAGAGCCAATCAGTTCGTGTGCGAGATGGATTGGGAGAGGAAACTGGTGGCGGCGATATCGCATGGCGCGTGGGTGTTGTGCTCGGCGGGAATTCTGAGAGGCCGGCGGGTGACGAGCGCGAACGCGATTAAGGACGACGTGATCCACGCGGGCGCGGAGTTTGAGAATTCCGGCGTGGTGGTTGACGGGAACCTGATAACGGTGCGCGGTCCGGAAGAACTCTCGCAATTCGGACGGGAGGCAATTGGTGTGCTGGCTTCAGCGGCGGTGCTGGTTTAAATGGAGCCGGCCATCGAAGTCGCGGAGCTACGCAAGTCTTACGGCGATTTCGAAGCAGTGCGCGGCATCGATTTCGAGGTTGCGCAGGGGGAAGTATTCGGGCTGCTGGGTCCCAATGGCGCGGGCAAGACCACCACGGTCGAGATTCTCGAAGGTCTGCGGCCTCGAACCGCCGGCCGCGTCAAAGTGCTGGGCTACGACCCGGCCAGCGACACACGGGCGATCAAGGACCGGATCGGCGTCTGCCTTCAGTCGACCAATCTGCCGGACAAGATCACGGTTCGCGAATCGCTGGGTCTTTTCTCGGCTTTCTATTCGCGCAACACGGATTGCGATAAGCTGCTCGAACGGCTTCAGCTTACGGATAAGCGCAATGAATATTATTCGCGGCTGTCGGGCGGCCAGAAACAGCGCGTCGCGCTGGCGCTCGCGTTGGTAAACGATCCGCAGATGATTTTTCTGGACGAACCGACGACGGGGCTGGATCCGCAGGTCCGCCTTGAGATTCACGGACTGATCAGCGAACTGAAGGACGCGAAACGGACCATTCTCTTGACCACGCACTATATCGAAGAAGCTGAACGGTTGTGCGATCGTGTGGCGATTGTCGACGAAGGGAAGATCGTCGCGATGGGAACGCCGCGCGAGTTGCAGGCGCGCACCCTGGGCCAGTCGCTGGTCGAGATCCGGACCGAGCAGCCGATGCCGGTGGACGTTCCTCAGTTTCAGGAATCCGAAAAGCATGTCTTGAGCGATGACCGGCGGTCGCTTACCGTATATTCGACGCGCCCGGCGCGGACACTGCCTGAGATGGTGAAGTGGATCGACCAGAACGGGCTCGATCTTGACGATATTCATCTGAAACGGCCGACGCTGGAAGACGTGTTCATCGAGCTGACGGGAAAGCGCTTGAGGGATTGACGATGAAAGCTTACATCGCTCAAATCCGGATGAATCTGCGGCTGACGTTTCGTGACCGGTCGGTGTTGTTCTTCAACTACATTTTTCCGCTGATCTTCTTTTTCATCTTCGGCACGTTGATGCATGCCGAACGCGGCGGGGCGGTGGTCCAGATTGTCAACATGTCGCTGTCGCTGGGCGTGCTGGCGTCGGGCTTGTTCGGGGCGGGGATGCGCACCGTGATGGATCGCGAGCAGAATATCCTGCGGCGGTTCAAAGTCGCGCCGATTTCGCCGGGGCCGCTTTTGGTGGCCCAGTTGGTTACGGGCATGGTGCACTTTATCCCCGTTACGTTCGTGACGTTGCTGCTGGCCCGGGTTGTCTATGGAATGGCGCCGCTGGAGCATCCGATCTCTCTTTATGTATTCGTGCTGGTGGGCCTGACGGCATTTCGAGCGATTGGCAGTATCGTGGGCGCAGTCGCCAATTCGATGCAGGAGAGCCAGATTATCGTGCAGCTCCTGTATTTTCCGCTGCTCTTCCTGGGGGGCGCGACATTTCCGCTCTCAGTGATGCCGAACTGGCTCCAAACGGTGGCGCAGTTTATCCCATCGCGATATCTTTCCGAAGGGCTGATCGGGATTCTTCAAGGAAATGAGACGCTGTTCGACAATCTCTCGAATGTCGCTGTGCTGCTGGCGACAACCTTCATCGGGACGTTCCTCGCGTTGAAGCTGTTTCGATGGGAAAAAGAAGAGAAGATGCGCGCCTCGGCGAAGCTGTGGATCGCGGTGGTGCTGACGCCGTTTCTTCTCGCGGGCTCCTGGCAACTGCACGCCAAGGACAGCATGGTCAAGCAGAAGGCGCTCAGCCGGCAGATGCGGCGCGACCATAGTCTGCTGATCCGCGACGCGCGCCTGTTCCTGGGCGACGGAACGGTGATCGAGCAGGGGGCGGTACTGGTCCGGCACGGGAAAATCGCCGAAATCTACACTGGGTCCGCGCCCGATCCGAAATCGTTGAAGGCCGAGCCCGTCGATGCCGCGGGAAAGACGCTGCTTCCAGGACTGATCGATGTTCACATCCACTTGGGAGCGTCAGGCGGGTTTTGGGAGAAGGCTACCGACTACTCGGATATCGATAAGAGCATTGATCGGGAACTTGCGGCGTATCTGTACAGCGGCGTGACCGCGGTGAAGAGCGTCGGCGATCCGCTCGATTCCGTTTTGCAGCATCGGGCAGAGCTGCGATCTGGTGAAAAGCTGGGCGCTGAGTTGTTTGCCGTCGGTCCGATGTTTACCGCGCCGGGCGGACACGGTACGGAATACGCAAAGTACGTGCCCGAGGCGGTGCGGGCCGCTTTCCAGGAGCAGATTGTGCGGCTTCCGAAAACGGTTGACGAAGCGCGCCAGCAGGTGGATGAGTTGAAGAAGCGCGGCGTGGACGGGATCAAGACGATTCTGGAGCCGGGCGCTCCTTCGCATCCGATTCCGCGTTTGGATATCACGTTGTTACGCGCGATTGCCGGGCAAGCGCGGGCGGACAATCTGCCGATCGTTAGCCACGTTGGAGACCGCCGCGACGTTTCCGACGCGCTGGACGCCGGGGTGAATGGAATCGAGCACGATCCTCGTGACGGGATGACGGCCGAACTCCTGGCCAGGATGAAAGAAGCCGGAGTTACGTTCGATCCAACGCTGGCGGTGATGGAGGCGATCATCGCGACCGGCGAGGGCAAGACGGATCTGCTCGACCGATCGATGGTCCAGCAGGCTGCGCCGCCGCGGCTGCTAGCGGCTACGAAGAAGATGATCGCGTCGCAGGAACTGGAATCGATGCGGGCGGGTTTTCGGGTGTTTCCGTTTCATCTCGAGACAGGTAAGCAGAGCTTGGCCGCCGCGTACCGGGCCGGGGTGATGCTGGTGACCGGAACGGATTCCGGGAATCCGCAGATGATTCACGGCCCTGGGATTCATCGCGAATTGCAGCTTTGGGTTGAGGCAGGTGTTCCTCCGGAGGCGGCTTTGCGCGCGGCGACTTATAACGGGGCGAAGCTGCTGCGCGTGGATGATCGGATGGGACTGATCCGGAAGGGCTACGAGGCGAACCTCCTGCTGGTGGATGGGAATCCGCTGAAGGATATTTCGGCGACGGAGCGGATTTCGACGGTCGTGTTCAAGGGGGAGCTGCTGGATCGGACGGATTTGTTCGATCAGCCGTAACGATAGTTGCGAACCCGCTTACTGGCGTGCGCGGTTCGTAGCTGGGGGGCAGACACAGAACCGCGCGCGGTAGCGAGCGGGTGGCCGGCTGGCCTCGACAACCGCTAGTTTTTCGAAAGGGCATCCCTAAATAGTTCGATTTTCGGTGGGGTGGTGAACAGGACGGTGACCACATCAAACCGGACTTTTTCCCATGGCGTTCCGCTCTTGCGGGAGTATTCGCGGGCGACTCTTAGCAGGTGACGGCGTTTGTCTTCGCCGATGGCGCGTTCGGGAGGGCCATACTCGTCGCTCGCTCTCGATTTGACTTCGACGATGACCAGCGCGTCGCCGTCGCGGGCGATCAGGTCGGCTTCGGCATCCCCAGAGGCGAGTCGGTAGTTGCGGGCGACGATGGTGAATCCGCGGCGCCGCAGAAAGCGGTGGGCCAGGTCCTCGCCGCGGCGTCTGGCGGCCAGGTCGTGGGACCAGACGCGGCGGCGCTTTCGATCGCGGAGCCAGTCGAAAAACGTCCCGATTACTTGATAGCGCGCAAACGCCATTCGATTACCTTGCCGCGCACGACGTAGCAAAGGTAGTGTTCCCAGAATCGCCGGTAACGCGGGAAGGCGTTCACCAGCAGTTCAAAACCCAGCCAGCGCCAGAATGCTAGTAGCTTGACGCGGACGGAAATCTCTTCGAATCTGGCTTTCGAGTAATATCCGAAACCGCCGTGATTTTCGCCGAAGTAGCGGAGGGAAAAGCTGTTCAGGTGCCAGCGGTGGGTGGGGTCGCAGAACGAGCTGAAATCGGTGTAATGAGGTGTGACGATGAAAACCTCGCCGCCGGGGCGGACCAGTCGGTGAAACTCTTCCATGGAGCGGATCACGTCGGAAACGTGCTCGATCACATGAATTGCCTGGAGGGCGTCGAAGGACCCGTCACGGAAGGGGTAGGGGAAACGGTCGAGGTCGCAGAGGACATCCGCCCGGCTGGCGGGGTTGCGATCGATACCGATCGAGCCCGCTTTCTTGTTGATTCCGCAGCCGACATCCAGTATGCGCATGGAATTCTCGATTGTACGTTAAGTTTGGACTTCATAGTGCTTGAATCCAACCCGGCAGCCGTGCATCAAACTTGATAACGACAAACTAAGATTATTGCACATCAACACACTAACTGATACAGTGGTGGAGGCGGGACAACGTTATGGATTTCAATCGATTTACTGAGAAGCTCCAGGAGGGCGTTCGGGCGGCTCAGTCCCTGGCGGCGAGCCGGGGACAGCAGCAGATCGAGGTGGAGCACCTGCTTCTGGCGCTGTTGGAGCAGCAGGGCGGGCTGGCGCAGTCGGTTCTTCTGAAGGCGGACGTCAATCTGGAGGCGCTCCATCGCCGCCTGACGCAGGAACTGGATAAGCTGCCGCGGGTTTCGGGCCAAGGGGCGAACCTGGAGCAGATTTACATCACATCCAGGCTCCAAGCCCTTCTTGCTAAAGCAGAAAGCGAAGCCAAGCGGCTCAAGGACGAGTACATTTCGGTAGAGCATGTGCTACTTGCGGCTACCGACGAGAAGTCATTCAAGGAACTGGGGATAACTCGTGAGCGGCTGATGCGGACGCTGCAAGAGGTTCGGGGGACGCAGCGGGTGACTTCGCAGAATCCGGAAGAAACCTACGAGGCCCTGGAAAAGTACGGACGCGATCTGACGAAGCTGGCTGCCGCCGGGAAGCTGGATCCGGTGATCGGGCGGGATGAAGAGATTCGACGCGTGATCCAGGTGCTTTCGCGCAGGACCAAGAACAACCCGGTTCTGATCGGCGAACCTGGCGTTGGAAAGACGGCGATTGTCGAAGGGTTGGCACAGAGGATTGTCAGAGGCGACGTTCCCGAAGGATTGAAGAACAAGCGGGTGGTTTCGCTCGATATGGGAGCGCTGATCGCGGGGGCGAAGTTCCGGGGCGAGTTCGAAGAACGGCTGAAGGCGGTGTTGAAGGAAATCCAGGCGGCCGAAGGGCAGGTAATCCTGTTCATCGATGAGCTGCATACGGTGGTCGGGGCGGGGAAAGCCGAGGGCGCGATGGACGCCGGCAACCTGCTGAAGCCGGCGCTGGCTCGCGGCGAACTGCACTGTATCGGGGCGACCACGCTGGACGAATATCGGAAACACATCGAAAAAGACGCGGCGCTAGAACGGCGTTTTCAGACGGTTCTGGTGGACCAGCCGTCGGTGGAAGATACGATTTCAATCCTGCGCGGCTTGCGCGAGCGCTACGAATTGCACCATGGCGTCCGGATCAAGGATTCGGCCATGGTGGCGGCGGCGGTGTTGAGCCAGCGGTATATTTCCGACCGGTTTCTGCCGGACAAAGCGATCGATCTGGTGGATGAAGCGGCCGCGAAGCTGCGGACCGAGATCGACTCGATGCCAGCCGAGCTGGACGAGATCCTGCGGCGGCAGATGCAGCTCGAGATCGAGCGCGAGGCGTTGAAGAAGGAGTCGGATAAGGCTTCGCGGGAACGGTTGGGGAAGATCGAGAAGGAACTGGCGGAGCTGAAGACCAATTCCGCGTCCTTACAGGCTCAGTGGAAGAACGATCAGGAAACTCTGCGCAAGCAGCGGGAAATGCGGGCCGAGATTGAGCAGGTGAAGGTCGAGATCGAGCAGGCCGAGAGAGCCTACGATCTGAATAAGGCGGCCGAGCTGAAATACGGCAAGCTGACGGCACTCGAAAAGCAGCTCGAGGCGCAGAAGCGCGAGACTACGCTGTTGAAAGAGGAAGTCGACGAAGAGGACATCGCCCAGGTGGTCAGCCGCTGGACCGGAGTTCCGGTAACCAAGCTGATGGAAGGCGAGGTCGAGAAGCTGATTCACCTTTCCGAGGAACTGCACAAGCGGGTCGTCGGACAAGACGAGGCCGTGGATGCGGTTGCGGACGCGGTGATGCGCGCTCGCGGCGGGTTGAAAGATCCCAAGCGGCCGATCGGAAGCTTTTTGTTCCTGGGGCCGACCGGCGTTGGAAAGACGGAGCTGGCTCGGGCGCTGGCGCAGTATCTGTTTGACGACGAACATTCGATGATCCGCATCGACATGTCGGAATACCAGGAAAAACACACGGTTTCGAGGCTGGTCGGCGCGCCTCCGGGTTATATCGGTTACGACGAAGGCGGGCAGCTTACGGAGGCGGTCCGGCGGCGGCCGTATTCGGTGGTCTTGTTAGATGAGATCGAGAAGGCGCACAGCGATGTGTTTCATGTGCTGCTGCAAGTTCTCGATGATGGACGCTTGACCGACGGCCAGGGACGGACGGTGGATTTCAAGAACACGATCGTCGTAATGACGTCGAACGCGCAGCGCGAGGAGCTTCCGCGGCTGTTCCGGCCCGAGTTCTTGAACCGGGTGGACGAGATCATTACGTTCCACAGATTAACGGAGAAGCAGCTTGAAGAAATTGTCGAAATCCAGCTTTCCGGTCTGCGGGCAAGGCTGGCGGAGCGGCATATCGAGCTGACTTTATCGGAAGCCGCCCGGCGGCATCTGGTGACGGTAGGGTACGATCCGGCGTTCGGAGCGCGGCCGCTGAAGCGGGCGATTCAGAAATTCATTGAAACCCCGCTGGCGCGGAAGCTGGTATCCGGCGATATCCGGGACGGACAGAAAGTCTATGTAACGGAGAAGAATAAGGAGCTGGCGTTTGAGATAGAGTCGCGAGCGCGGGCTGAAGCATCTTAATAATGACGGGCGGGCCGGGTTGTCTGGGCCGCGAGAGGAAAAAACATGGCAGAGAAAGACATCAAAGTTAGCACCCTTCCGCTGTTGCCGTTGAAGAATTCCGTGCTGTTCCCGGGGCTGCTGATGCCGCTCTCCGTGGGGCGGACGGCGTCCCTGGCGGCGGTGGAGAAGGCGCTGGCCAGCGAAGCGAAAGAACTCGTGGTAGTGACGCAGCGCGAGGCCTCGGTCGACAATCCGGCGGCGAGCGATCTGTTCACCATCGGTACGCGCGCGGTGATCAAGAAAGCCGGGCGCTCGAAGGATCAGGTCGAAGTGCTCGTGCTGGGAATGGAGCGCGTGGTCATCGTCAAAGTCGATGACGAAAACGGGCACATGGTGGCCCGCGTACGCTCGCTTTTGGTGCCGGATGATTCGAGCCGCGAGACCGAAGCGCTGACGCTGGCGATTGTTGAGATGGGCTCCAAGTTTGTCGGGCTGGTGCAGTCGCCGAATCAGACTCCGCAGGATCTGGCGCGGATGTTTACTTCGCAGGAAGATCCGCTGCGGCTAGCGTACATGATCGCGTCGATCATGAATCTGGAAACGGTGCGGGAACAGTCATTGCTCGAAGCGCCGACTCGGGTTGAATCTCTTCGGCTGGTGCATGGCTGGCTGTCACACGAAGTGGAAGTGCTGGAGCTTCGCAACAAGATTGCGGATGATGCCCGCAACGAGATGTCGCGCGAGCAGAGGGATTACATTCTCCGGCAGCAGAAGCGGGCGATCGAACAGGAACTGGGCGAGAAGAATACGGACCAGTCCGAAGTCGAGACTCTGCGTGAGAAGCTGACCAAGGCAGAGTTGCCGGAGGATGTCCGGAAGGAAGCCAATCGCGAGCTTGGGCGTCTGGAGAAGATGCAGTCGGGGCAGCCGGAGTTCAACGTGATCCGGACGTGGCTCGAATATGTGATCGAGCTGCCCTGGAACATTCGGACCGATGATAATCTCGAGATCGCGCGGGCGCGGCAGGTGCTGGATGAGGATCACTTCGGCATCACGAAGGTGAAGGAACGGATCTTAGAGCACCTGGCGGTGCTGAAGCTGAATCCTGAGGCGAAGGCTCCGATCCTGTGTTTCGTGGGCGCGCCGGGCGTGGGAAAAACTTCGCTGGGTCAGTCGATCGCGCGGGCGATCGGGCGCAAGTTCGAGCGGATGAGCCTCGGCGGCTTGCACGATGAAGCTGAGCTGCGCGGACATCGGCGGACTTATATCGGCGCCCTTCCAGGCCGCCTGATCCAGGCGATGCGGCGGGCGGGCGCGAACAATCCGGTGCTGATGCTGGATGAAGTCGACAAGCTCGGCCGGGATTTCCGGGGCGATCCGGCGTCGGCGCTATTGGAAGTGCTGGATCCGGAACAGAACAAGACGTTCCGCGATAACTACCTGGATCTGCCGTTCGATCTGTCGAAGGTGTTGTTCGTGACGACGGCGAATACGCTGGACACGATTCCGGCGCCGCTGCTGGATCGTATGGAGATCCTGCGGTTGTCGGGATACAGCGAGGAAGAGAAGGCTCAAATCGCGCGCCGGTATCTGTTGCCCCGGCAGCTTACCCAGGCGGGGATTAAGCCGGATCAGTTTGAGATGACGGATGAGGCGCTCAAACGGCTGATCGGCGGATATACTCGCGAAGCCGGCGTGCGCCGGCTGGAGCAGACGCTGGGCCGCGTGATTCGCAAGGTCGCGCTGAAGTTCGCCGAGGGCGTGACCGATCGCGTGGTGGTAAGGGTCGAGGATCTGGCTGAATTGCTGGGACCGGAACCGGTTTCGCCGGAGCAGGCTCGCAAGGATCTGCCCGCGGGTGTGGCGACGGGGCTGGCCTGGACCGAAACGGGCGGCGATGTTCTGTATATCGAAGCGACGTTGTTGCCGGATGGCAAGGAGTTGACCATCACGGGACAGCTCGGCGAAGTGATGCAGGAATCGGCCAAGACCGCTCGCAGCTACGTTTGGAGCCATGCGCGTCCGCTGGGGATCGACCCGGCGAAATTCCTGAACTCAGGGCTGCACATCCACGTGCCGGCTGGCGCGATCCCGAAAGACGGGCCGTCGGCGGGCGTGACGATGACCACGGCGCTGGCATCGGTGTACTCGGGCCAGCCCGCGCGTAGTGACACGGCGATGACGGGCGAAGTGACTTTGACCGGTCTGGTTCTGCCCATCGGCGGTGTGAAGGAGAAAGTGCTGGCGGCGCGGCGCGCGGGGATCAAGCGGGTGATTCTGCCTCGCGGCAACCAGAAGGACTTGCGCGACCTTCCTGAAGAGGTCCGCAAGGAGATGGAGTTCATCTTCGCGGAACGCGTGGAAGACGTGCTGGCGGAGATGCTGCCGGGGCTGATCCTGGTTCCGGCGAAGGCCGCCTAGCCCTTCGGACCCCAAAGGGCCGTTAATTCACGGGAATGAACGTGAATTAACGGCCCTATTCATTTGCGGGATAAGATGGGCGATATGAAGAAGCTGTGGTTGCTTGTAACCGTTCTTCCGGCGTTCGCCGCGCCGCCTACGGTGCAGGACGCAAAAACATTTCTCGACGAAGCGGAGTCCAAGCTGCTGGTTCTGAGCACTGAGGCGAGCCATGCCGACTGGATTCGTGAGAACTTCATCACCTATGACACGGAAAGCCTCTCGGCGACCGTTGACGAACGCGCCATCGCCGAAGGAGTCCGGCTCGCCAAGGGCGCTACGCGCTTCGATCATCTGAAATTGCCGCCGGACATGGCGCGAAAGATGATGCTGCTGAAGCTGGGGCTGACGCTGGCGGCTCCGTCGGATCCGAAAGAAAGCGCGGAGGTGACGCAACTGGCGGCCAAGCTCGACGGCGTGTACGGGAAGGGGAAGTACTGCCCGGACGACAAGAAGCCGTGCCTGGATGTCGAGGGAGTCACGCGGATTCTCGCCAATAGCACGGATGCGAAGGAACAGCTTGACGCCTGGACCGGGTGGCATACGATTTCGCTGCCGATGCGCCGCGATTTTGTCCGGTTCGTTGAGCTGTCCAACAAGGGCGCGCGGGAGCTGGGTTTCAAGGATACGGGCGCGATGTGGCGGGCGAAATACGATATGCCGCCGGATGATTTCGCGAAGGAACTGGACCGGCTGTGGGAGCAGGTTCGTCCGCTGTATGTTTCGCTGCACGCGTATGTTCGCTGGAAGCTGCACGAGAAGTACGGTGATGTAGTTCCACCAAAGGGTCCGATTCCGGCGCATCTGCTTGGCAATATCTGGGCGCAGGAGTGGAACAATGTTTACAAACTGGTCGCGCCGGCGGATGCCGATCCGGGATATGACTTGACGCAGATCCTGAAGGCGCGCAATACCGAGCCGCTGCGTATGGTTCGTTACGGCGAGGATTTCTTTAAGTCGCTGGGGTTCGCGGCGCTGCCGCAAACGTTTTGGGAACGGTCGCTGTTCGTGAAGCCGCGGGATCGGGATGTCGTGTGTCACGCAAGTGCGTGGGATGTCGACAGTGTGGAGGATTTGCGGCTGAAGATGTGCATCGACATCACGGGCGAAGATTTCATGACGGTTCATCATGAGCTGGGGCACAATTTTTATCAGCGCGCCTATGACAAGCAGCCGTTCCTGTTCCGCGACAGCGCCAACGACGGGTTCCATGAAGCGATCGGCGATACGATCGCGCTGTCGATCACACCGGATTATCTGGTAAAGCTCGGGTTCATTCAAAAGGAGCCGGATACGTCTAAGGATATCGGGCTGCTGCTGAATAAAGCGCTGGAGAAGATCGCGTTTCTGCCGTTCGGGCTGCTGATCGATCAATGGCGCTGGAAAGTGTTTTCGGGCGAAGTGCCGCCGGAAAAGTACAACGAGGCATGGTGGCAACTGCGGCTGAAGTACCAGGGGATCGCGCCGGCATCGACGCGGGATGAGGGGTTCTTCGATCCGGGCGCGAAGTATCACGTGCCGGCCAATGTGCCGTATACGCGATATTTTCTCGCTGATATTTTGCAGTTCCAGTTTCACCGGTCGCTCGCGCAGATCGCGGGATGCAAGGAGCCGTTAAATCGCTGCTCGGTTTTTCAGAATCAGGAAGCGGGAAGAAGGCTGAATGCGATGCTCGAAATGGGGACCAGTAAGCCATGGCAGGAAGCGCTGTTTGCGCTGACCGGACAGAAGCAGATGGATGCGACGGCGATCCGCGATTATTTCGCTCCGCTGCAGAAGTGGCTGGATGAGCAGAATCGCGGGAAACCGGTGGGTTGGTGAGTGCTCATGCAAGAATGAGGTTATAGACAATGACAGGCTCCGAAACCCGCCAGAAATTTCTCGATTACTTCGCTGCGCGCGGCCATCGCGTGGTCCGCAGCTCCTCGCTGGTACCCGCCAACGATCCGACGCTGCTGTTCACCAATGCCGGCATGAACCAGTTCAAGGACGTGTTCCTGGGACAGGAGAAGCGCGACTACAATCGCGCGGCGAGTTCGCAGAAGTGTGTCCGGGCGGGCGGGAAGCACAACGATCTGGATAATGTCGGCTACACGCGGCGGCATCATACATTCTTCGAGATGCTGGGTAATTTCTCGTTTGGGGATTATTTCAAACGAGAAGCGATTGCCTATGCGTGGGAGCTGATCACCAAGGATTACGGACTTCCAAAAGAGAATCTGTATTTCACGGTGTTCCGGGAAGATGATGACGCGGAGAAGCTGTGGCAGGAAGTGACCGGCGTCCCGAAGAGCCGGATCTTCCGGCTCGACGAGAAAGACAATTTTTGGCAGATGGGCGATACGGGGCCGTGCGGCCCGTGCTCCGAGCTTCACTACGATCTTGGCCCACATGCAGCCGAGCCTGGGCGCGAGCATGAACAGTTCCCGGACGATGCAGGCGGACGATTTGTCGAAATCTGGAATCTGGTGTTTATGCAGTTCGATCGCGACACGAGCGGCAAGATGACTCCGCTGCCCAAGCCGTCGATCGACACGGGCATGGGTCTTGAGCGCATCGCCGCGGTTTTGCAGGGCAAGCTTTCGAATTACGATACGGATCTGATTCGTCCGATCATCGACAAGGCGGGCGAGTTGTTTCGCAAGAGCTACGGGGAAGATGAACGCAGCGATACGGTGCTGCGCATCAACGCGGATCATGCCCGCGCGACGGCGTTTCTGATTCACGATGGTGTGCTGCCATCGAATGAAGGACGCGGCTACGTGCTGCGCAAGATTATGCGCCGCGCGCTGCGCAATGCCCGCATGATCGGGACGGCGGAGCCGTATTTGTACAAGATGACCGGATTCGTCGCCGAGCATATGCGGGATGCGTATCCGGAAATGATGGAAAGCGTCCAGCGCGTGGCCCGCGTGGTGAAGGACGAAGAGCATCGCTACGCGACGACGTTCCAGGTGGCGGAGAAATTCTTTCACGATGAGGCCAAGTCGGCGGTCGGCGGCGTGCTTCCGGGTGCGGCGGCGTTCAAGTTGTATGACACCTACGGGCTCGCGCTGGATGAGCAGGAGGAGATGGCTCGGGAATCGGGGCTGACGATCGATCGGCCTGGGTTCGAAACCGAGATGGAAAAGCAGCGGACGCGCGCCAGGGCGAGTTGGAAGGGCGCGGACAAGGCTCAAGTCAATCCGGTTTATCAGGCGCTTCCGCGGACGGAATTCGTGGGGCGCGAGACGCTGGAATCGCCGGCGAAGGTGGTCGCGCTGCTCGAAAATGAAGTCGCGCTGGATCGTACTCCGTTTTATGCCGAGGCCGGTGG
>Ga0070731_10000261_pt1 | contig 86352 bp, 77 predicted proteins | sample Coa_R1_2_FD_66448 | JGI IMG/M metagenome (GOLD analysis project Ga0070731, IMG submission 66448) | Surface soil microbial communities from Centralia Pennsylvania, which are recovering from an underground coalmine fire - Coalmine... | ecosystem: Environmental > Terrestrial > Soil > Unclassified ... | reverse complement strand
CCCCCCCTCCCCCCCTTGTTTATTTGCGGTTTTCCACAAAAAACTTGCCTGATTTTCCCGCCTCCATCCCCGATCAATTCAGGCCGATATCGCGCACGGCGAGCCGGGCACGACTTCATCGAAGCCCCGCCGACAGGTCTTCGTCGCGGGGGTGATCAGCAGCATAATTGGCGTCGCTTTACTTTGAGAGGCCCGCAGTTTTGTAACGAGGGCACGGATTTATCCGGGCCACAAGCACAGCAAAGAGAACCTGGGCTTTAGCCCGTACATCCCCGCCCGGTCGGAGCTTCTAATCCGCGGTCGAATCCGCGCCTCCGCCTTACTTCGGCTCCGCAATCCTTACCAGCAGGATGTCGTGGCTGCCAATCTCAATCGGCATCCCATCCGTCAGCTGCATCTCCTTGCCCGTCCACAGGTCCTTGGCCTGCTGCGATCCGTGCAGCCCCAGCTTTGCCAGATCGAGATGGAACGGGTGCGTGGAGTAGCGATCGCTGCCTGCATTCAGCACCGCAATCGCCATGGCCCCGCCTTGCAAATGGCGCGCCCACACCTCCACTTCCCCGTCTGAATAGACCCTGCTCGCCTGCTGACCCAGCGCATCCTGGTCGATCGCGATCACATCGCGGTTCATCAGGATGTCCTTGATCTCCGGTTTCATATTTGGCAGATCGTTGCCCGCCAGCAGCGGCGCGGCCAGCATAGCCCACATCGAGAAGTGCGAGCGGTTCTCAGCCAGCGTGAGCTCTCCGTTGCCCACTTCCAGCATGTCGGGATCGTTCCAGTGCCCTGGCCCGGCATACTTCTCCAGTCCCTCCTGCTGCGAGAGGATCGCGTAGATGCGGTCCCAGTGCGGATCGATGTCCCCGGTGGTGCGCCACAGGTTCCCGCCCAGCGCTGGCGCCCACTCCCACACCGCATCCCATCCGTACTGGCAGAGCGAAAAAACGATGGGCCGCCCTGTCGCCTTGAGCGCGTCCCCCATCTTCTGGTACGCACCGACCATGATCCGCATCTGCTGCGCCTTGTCGTTGGGCGCCTGTTTCTCCATCACCGCGGGAATGAAGCTGCAGAGATCGTACTTGAGGTAGTCGATGCCCCACTCGGCGTACATCTTCGCATCCTGCTCCTCATGGCCTATCGAACCCGTATACCCTCCGCAGGTCTTGGGTCCCGGGCCGGAATAAATCCCGATCTTCAATCCCTTCGAGTGGACGTAATCGGCGAGCGCCTTCATGTCGGGGAATTTCGAATTCGTATGCAGTACCCCGGTGGCATCCCGCTCCGCTTCCCACGTGTCGTCGATATTGATGTAGATGTAGCCCGCATCCTTCATCCCGCTGGCAACGATCTGGTCGGCTGCGCTGCGAATGTCCTTGTCCGTCACTTTGTCGGCGAAGTAGTTCCAGCTGTTCCAACCCATCGGCGGCGTGGCGGCCAACTGAGAGGATTGTGCCGGGGCGCTCGCTGGCGCGGCGGCAACAAGAGTGAGAGCGAGCGGGACAAGCAGCAACGAAGCAGACATGCGCATGGCTGGGTTCCTCTTGGAAACGATTTCAGAATGCAGTGGAAGTCTAAGCTGAGAGATGGCGATTGGGCAATTCAGAATGCGTCGGGTCGTGCTTTTGATGCTCATCCTGACCGAAGCACGCTTGCCCGGGTTCTGCCGGCAGGTTCTCGTCGTCGGCGCGATCATCTAAAGATATCTGCCATCGACGCGCGAAGTCTTGTAACAGGGGCACCACCTCCGTCGGGCCAGATGCGCAACCCATATGATTGGTCAGGCCACTCTAAATCTCTTGAAGGGTACGGGCTTCAGCCCGTACATTTCACATAGCAAAATGGGGGGCTTTAGCCCCTGAGGGCGCTCACGGCACTCTGAATGCCTTATCCGCGATCGCGTTCGGTGCGCGGCCGGCGGGGAGCATGGTGAACATCTGACGATGGTGGCTTACAGGGCTTATTGCGGTGCGGACCACGGCGACGTCGCCAGAACGGGAGTCGACCACGAACAGCAGGTGCCCGGCAGAGGAGAAGGCGAGAGCCGATGGCCCGTCGCCGACATGGATCGCATCGTTGCGTTTGCCATCCTCGATGGAGTAGACGGTCACTTCCTGCGACTTGAGATTGCCGACGTAGAGCAGCGCATTGTCCGATGAAACCAGGCCGCGCACGGGGCCGTCACCCATCAGATAAGCGCCCTGCACGTCGTTGGTGCCGGTGATAACCTCTGAAATCGTGTCGCTCAACGCGTTGATCACGAAAATCTCGCCGCCATCGGGTTTGAGCGCGAGCTGCACCGGCTGGCTGCCAACATCGAGAAACGATTCGACGCGATCCGGTTCGGCGGGATGAGCTGAGGGCTTGGCGAGCGTGATGGACATCACTTGGTGTCCCTCGGAGCAGGCAACGAAGGCCTTCGACGAATCGGGAAGAATGGCAATGTCACTGGCGCCCGGGCAGCCTCCAAAGAATGCGCGCAACATTCCGGTTGCTGGATCCATGAGGCTGACCGAATTTCCCTTGCGATTGGCGACCGCGAGAGTTTTGTTGTCGGGCGAAACGCGAACCGCGACCGGCTGCTCGCCCGCTCCCAGGACCGCGAGCTCGCGGCGCGATTCGAGATCGAGGACGGAGATGCTGTTCGATGCAGAATTGGCTACGTAGGCGCGCGTGCCGTCCGGGCTGAGCGCCAGTGCGACCGGTTGCGACCCGACGGAAATGTTCGCGGCAACGCTGTTCTTTTCCGAGTCGATGATTGAAACCGAGCCCGAACCGGATGCCGGTCCCTTGTTCACCACGTACACTTCGTTGCGCGTACGGCTCGCCGTGACCGCCACGGGGTTCTGGCCGACCGGCAATTCGCGATCGAGGCGGACGTTGACCACGTCGTAGATCGAGACTGTTCCGCTGCCGCCATTCGTAACGTAGGCATACTCCCGGTAATTGGCGGGGTATTGCGGGAAGTCATGCGGACGGCAAGACGTCAGCGCAGGCGCGAGAAGGCCGAGCAGAACCAATGTTCTGCCCGGCCGAATGATCAGGGTCCGGAATTTCGGGTTACTTGCTTTCAGCGCCATGAGCGTCAGCGACGGCGGTCTCGACGTGCACGCCGCGGCACACGTCGCGATGCACGATGGGAGCGATGGCCTCGATCTCCGCCATCATTTCAGCAAACTGGTTGGGGTAGATGGATTGCGGTCCGTCCGACAGAGCTTTCTCAGGCTGGTGATGCACCTCGACCAGCACTCCGTCGGCTCCCGTCGCGATGGCTGCGCGCGCCATCGGCAACACGCTGTCGCGGCGTCCTGTGGCGTGGCTGGGATCGACAAGGATGGGCAGGTGGCTGAGCCGCTGCACGGCGGGAACAATGCTGAGGTCGAGCGTATTGCGCGCGTGGTCCGAGAAGGTGCGCACGCCGCGCTCGCACAGGATGACCTCGTAGTTGCCCTCGCTCATGATGTACTCGGCGGCCATGAGGAACTCATCGAGGGTGGCGCTCATGCCGCGTTTCAACAAGACCGGCTTGCGCAGGCGGCCCGCATGCTTGAGCAGTGAAAAGTTTTGCATGTTCCGTGCGCCGATCTGCACGATGTCGGCCCACTCGGCGACGAGATCGAGTGTTTCGTTGTCAATGGCCTCAGTAACGATGCGCATGCCGTAGCGCTCGCGAATCTCGGCCAAGATGCGCAGGGCTTCGACCCCAAGACCCTGGAACGCGTAAGGCGAAGTGCGGGGTTTGTATGCGCCGCCGCGGAAAAACTGGGCGCCGGACGCCGCAACCTTCTCGGCAATGGCGATGGCCTGCTCGCGGCTCTCGATGGAGCATGGGCCGGCGACGATGGCGAGGCTGCGACCGCCGATGCTGGCGTCGGTGCCCGGAAAACGAATGATCGTGTCTTCGTCTTTGACGTCGCGGCTGACGAGCTTATAGGGCTTGGAGACGCAGATGACTTCCGCGACACCGGAGAGCGCCTCGAGATTTCCGCGCTCCACCTGATCTTTGTTGCCGGTGATGCCGATGGCGGTGCGCTGGGCTCCGGGCATCGGATGCGGCCGGAATCCCAGGGACTCGATGTGTTCGCAGACGGCCTGTATTTCTTCCGGCGTGGCCTGCGCCTTCATGACGACGAGCATGTGCGGCCTCTCCACCTAAAGTCTACGGCATCTGCGGGCTGGCCTGGTTCGGGCCACTCGCCCCATGCCGTGAGACGAAATTCAGCGCCCCTTTTGGCTGTGTCGCTCAGCGGCGCGTTTCTCTGCCCTCCACTTGAGCCCCAGCCAGGCCAGGTAGCCGAGCTGCAGCGTCCAGGTGACGGCATAGGCAGTCAAAACAAATTCGTGATCGATGACAAAGGCTTGATCCATAAATCCTCTTTAAACGTGGCTCTCGAGAGCTTCGCGGGCTTCTTCAGCGGCATTCTCCTGGTGCTTGCGTTCCACGCGATAACGCAGCAGCAGCACCAGAACGCCCCAGCAGAACCACGCCAGCATGTTCCACAAAAACGGCCCGAGCATCGATTTATCCATCCCGGAGCCCTGCGCGCCCCCAAAAACCGGCGCGGGGTGTTGCGTGCGCCACCAGCGGTTCGACATGTAGACGATGGGCACATCGAGCGCGCCAAAGATGCCGAGCACGGCGGCGAGAGTCTGCACCTGCGGTCCCGCCGCGAAGCGCCGCAGGAGCAGGTAGGCCACGTAGATGAGCCACAGCACGAGGGTCGTGGTTAGGCGCGGGTCCCATGTCCACCAGATGCCCCAAGCGCGGCGTCCCCATAGCGGACCGGTGGTGAGAACCACGCTGCAGAAGATGAGGCCGACCTCCGCTCCCGACAGAGCCCAGGCGTCGAACAACTCGGCGCGGGGCGCGTTGCCGCGCCGCGTGGCCAGATAGCCGATCGAACCAATGAGATTCACGGCGAAGAACACAAACGCGACCGATGCATTCGGCACGTGATAGTAGATGATGCGGCTGATTTCGCCCTGCATGGCATCGCTGGGCGCGACATACATAGCCTGGTAATATCCCCAGACCATAAGCGCGATCGTGACGACTGCGTAAAGGCTGATGGCGGCTTTCTTCATTGCGGTTGATTCAGTCCCGACAGCATGCGTCAGGCAAAGCTCCAATTTCGTGCTGGGGTAATTTCAGTGTACGACGATTGCGATGAGGCAGTCTCCATCGGAGGGTGGACATTGCGCAGAGCTGATCGGGATCGCGACATACGCGCTTACGCAGCCTGCTCTCTTGGCTTGACCTTGTTGAGTGACCTGCTTTTCGATGCGACCCAGAGGTCGTAACCGCTCTGCAGGCCGATCCAGAACTGCGCTGAGTTGCCGAAATAGCGGCTCAGACGGAGCGCAGTGTCGGCGGTAATCCCGCGCTTTTCGCGGACGAGGTCGTTCACTCTCGGCGCCGAGATGTGCAGGTCCTTGGCCAGGCGATAGGCGGTCAAACCCATCGGTTCCATGAACTCGGTGAGCAGAATCTTGCCGGGATGGATGGAAAAAGCGAAGGGGATCTTGTCCATACGTAATTCCTCAGTGATAGTCGACAATTTCGACCTCATGAGCATCAGCATCGCGCCAAACGAAACATAAGCGGTAGCGCTCATTGATCCGTATGCTGTGTTGTCCCTTGCGATCGCCTGCGAGCGCTTCCAGACGATTACCGTCCGGAACCGCAAGATCCGCAAGGTTCGTAGCCCAATGCAGTATTGCAAGTTTCTTCAGAGCCGTCAGCCGGATATTTGCCGGGAGACGCCGGTTCTTTCCGGTCTCCCATAGCCGCCGGGTTTCCGGGTCTTTGAAGCTCTTAATCATCGCCGATATTAACGATCTCCATTATGAATGTCAAACGTTAAGCCTACTCCGCATGGAAGATCACGTCGAACAGCAGCAGGCTTGCGGTAGTGAAAACGATGTCGTAAGCGATGAGCACCTTAATCCACAGTGTCGGATCGCTCTCGCCGGTCAGGATCAACGTCGCCGCTCGCACCATGGCAAGTAACGCCGGAATGAAAATGGGAAACAGGATGATCGAAAGCAGCAGTTCGCGATTGCGGCTCCGGATCGAAAGTGCTGCGAAGAAGACTCCATTGGCCACCAGCGCCCATGTTCCGAGCGGCAGCACGAGAACCAGCAACAGGCCATCGCCCTGGATGTGGAGGTTATAAAAGATCAGAAACAGCGGTGCCAGAATGATCTGCACCACGGTGACAAAGAGAAAATTGGCGATCACCTTGGCGAGATAGAGCTCCGCGCCGGGTGCGGGCGTCATGCGCTGCGCATCCATCACCTGATGGCGGATTTCGCGCGCCCATGCCTGGTTGAGCGCGCTCACCGAAGCGAACATGGTGGCGACTGACAGCACTCCGCCGGCAATCTCGCGCGAGAAGTCCCCATGCGGATCGAACGCGATGGAAAAGAGCACCACCACCAGCAACGAGAAGAAGAGCATGGAGACGAATGCGTCGAGCGTGCGCAGCTCGATGCGAAGGTCTTTGACGAGATGGGTCCACAGGGCGCGCGGCATCAGGCGATGCCCCTATTGGCGGACTTGGTCAGATCGACGGTCTCGACCGGCACACCGAGAGCTTTCGCGGCGCGCAGGTAGTCGTCGGGACTGAGGATCAACTGCGTTCCGCGTGTTCCGGCGGACACACTGATCCTGTCAAAGAGAATCAGGGTTTCATCGACGAAGACAGGGTAGGCCTTCCTCGCTCCGAAGATCGTAACGCCGCCGCGAATATACCCGGTGAGCGGCTGCACATCCTTGAGCGAAGCCATCTCGGCCTTGCGCAGGCCGGCAGCTCGCGCCAGCTTTTTGAAATCGAGTTCTGCATCGCCCGGGATCACGGCAAACACATATATGTCTGGACCTCCGGTGGTCAGCAGCGTTTTGAAGACCTGCTCGGGTGGCATGCCGATCTTCTTGGCGACCGTGATCGCTGATAGATCTTCTGGATCGACTTCGTACTCGCGGAGTTCGAACGGGATGCCGAGGCTCTCGAGGAAGCGTGCGCCGTTGGTCTTCATAGCGTCGGGCTCCCGGGCTCGAAGGATGCGACGCGGCCTGCCTGAAGGCGGATTACGTAGTCAGCAATGGGCGCGGCAAGCTCGCGCTGGTGCGTAGTAATCACAATAGTTCGGCTACCCTGGCGGAAGCGCGCGAGCAGCTCGACCATCTGGTGCGCCGATTCGACATCCATGTTCGAGAACGGCTCGTCGAGAAGCAGCAGTTCTGGCATCGAGAGGAGCACGCGGGCCAGCGATGTCCGCTGGCGCATCCCCTGCGAGTACTGTCCGAGGGTGCGCGGCAATGCGGGATCGAGTCCGACCTGGCGCAGGACGTCGGCAGGCTCCAGGCAGGCGCGGCCGGGATACAGCTTGCGAAAATAGTCGAGGTTCTCCTGCCCGGTGAGCTCGTCGTAGAGCATGGGCGCGTGACTCATGTAGCCAATACGTTCGCGGGCATCGTGAGGATCAAGCTCCCCGAAAAGGCGAACGGTTCCGTGGGTAGGCCGAAGCAGACCGGCAAGCACGCGAAGCAACGTGGATTTGCCCGCGCCGTTTTCGCCGATGAGCACGTAGCAGCGGCCGAGCTCAAGATCGAGTGAAACCTGGCGCAACGCGGCAAAGGAGCCGAAGAGTTTTGAAACCTTGTCAACGCGAGCGCAGAGACCTCCGCCCCGTTGACCAGCACCTGTCCCTGGGAAACCCGGGTTCTTACCCTGCGAACCAAAAACTGTCCGAGGCGATCCGGGACTTTCAGCCTCAGGCACGGGCGCGTTCATTCGATCAGTTGGCCGTTGCGGGAGTTCCGGGGCCGGCAGCAGATGCCTCGGCAGCGCGCGGATTGGCGGCGGGCTTGGCGGGTGTGGCTCCGGGCTGGGCCGGCGCGTACTTGCTGGCGCACTTGGCCTGGAGCTCGTTGGCGTGGAAGACACCGTCGCGGCCATAGGTGCCCATGGCCAGCGCTTGCGAATCATCCTTGAACGTATCTGGCGGCGGCTCCGAGCCCTTGTACACAACCTTGAGCACGCGGCCGGTGGCCGCCTTCGGAGAGTGGCTTTCAAATTCGTCGAGCAGGAACGTGACATGCGGCCCGTCCTGCTGGATCGAGCCCGGTTTCACGAATCCCTCAACCCGGAGCTGGCTGTGGTAGGCCTTCTCGCCCATGCCGCCCAGTTCGGCGATAGTGACGTAGTAACTCTTGCTGGCCGACGCTCCCGTGATGGCGAGCCAGGCGATGGTGCCGACAATGACGACTACAGCGAGGCCAATTCGGACCGAGTTTGGGGAAATCTTCATAACAATCTCAACTGTACGAGGGTGCACGGGCCGGGTCAACCATTTGGCCCAACATGAGTGATTCACATCACACATTGCAGGGTGTTTAGGCTTGGGGGCCAGGTCCGCATGTATTCTGAATTACCGAGCAGCGTCAAGCGTTTGCGCGGCTCGGTCGAGCGCGTGTGTCAACACGGTCAACTGCTGCTGGGCCGTCGCCGCATCCTTGGCATCAATCGCTTCGTTCACTCCTGGAATGACCACCGCGGCATAACCGGTGTATTGGCCTGGCGCATAAATCGTGTGTTTGAACCACGGGCGATTGGGCAGGCCAGCCGGTGAAAGTAGGTCGGATTCGACGGCACGCAGGGCCTGGTTGAGTTGGGCGAGGTCTCCGGAAGGCGCAGCCTGCGCCGCATGGGCCTTCGTGGCTGCAGCCGCAAATCGGGCATCGGCTGCCTGGGCCGGCGCAAAGTCCAGCGAGCCGAACCCGTTCTCACTGGCCTTGTGTTTTGCCGAATCGAGGTAAGTCCCGATCTCGCGCGCATAGGCCTCGTAATCGTACGGAAGTACATCGGCGTCGGCCATGCGCAGGGCTTCGAGGCCAAAGACGCGCGCCATCTGCTGCAAATAGACGAAATGGGGGTCGGCGTTCATGGTGTACCACGTGTAGTCATCGAAGGCGGAATGATAAACGCCATAAGGGCCGTCTGAGCCGACATCGGTAGATGGCACGCCGGCGTGTTGAAGGAACGGTGTGAAGTCAGAGCCGGAGCCGAGGTCGCTTACGTGGACCTCTTCATTGGGCTGGGGTGGTGCGTTCGACGCGCGATGCTCATTGGGGCGGGCGCGATTGAGACGCCATTGCTGATAAACGGTTCCGGCCACAGGGCTGGGCACGGAGCGCGCGATGTCGCGCACAAATTCCTTCAGCGAAGGCACGGCGGCGGCGGTGAAATCGGGACCCGATACTCCCACGTCGGTATTGAAATAGGCGACAGCGTGGTTGAGCGAGTCATTCTCTTGCTCCACCCACTCGGTAGAGCCGATCAGGCCTTGCTCCTCCGCATCCCAACTGCAAAAAACCATGGTGCGCTTCGGATGCCAGCCCTCGCTGAGCAATACGCCGATCCCGTGAACGGCCTCAAGCATCGCAGCAGTGCCGCTGTTGGGATCCACCGCGCCATAGACCCACGCATCGCGATGATTGCCATTGATGACCCATTCGTCGGGGAATTCGGAACCCTTGATTTTGCCGATGACGTCCCAGATGGTACGGCGCTGGTAATCCTGTTGCGAGACAAGATGAGCCTTCACACCATTGGCGCCAACGTGATAGCGGAACGGCAACGCGCCCTGCCAGCCCTGAGGTACACCGGGACCTTTGAGCGCCTGTAGGATGGGCGCGGCATCCTGGTAGCTAATGGGCATCGAGACGATGTGCGGCTGATTGCCGTCGGGTGAGACGCGCGACGAGTCCGGCAGATTCGGCGTCGACGCCACACCTGGCGTTTCCGGATCGCCGGGATATTGGAAAAGGAACTGCACGGAGCCGCGCTGCACGCCGGTTGCGGGACGCCAGGGCCCGTTTGGATAGGGGTCGCCTTTGAAATAGCCGTCGTCCTGCGGGTCAGAGTAGATGAGCACGCCGATGGCTCCGCGCTGCTGGGCGAGATAAACCTTGACGCCGCGGAAATTCGCGCCGTATCGCGCGATCACGATTTTCCCGTGCAGGTCGATATGCATCGCCGCGAGCTGATCAAAGTCTTCGAGACGGCCATAGTTCGCATAGACAACGGAACCGGCGGCGTCGCCCGAACCGGAAGAGCCGTTGAAGGGCATCACCACCCGCGGATCGTCCTGGAAGGGATCGTTCGAAACATGCTCGCGGGTAGGGCCGCTCATCAGCAGTTTGCCGCTGCCGTCGTGGGCATCGACATGCACAACCTTCGGCCAGTTGAGCAGCACGCGATACGGAACAATCTCAGTATCGAGGCCGGCTGCGCGAAATTTCTCGGCGACATAAAGCGCGGTTTTGTGATCCTCGGGCGTGGCGGCCATGTGCGGTGCGGCAGTGAGAGTCTTCAATTCTTCGCCAGCAAGTTTCGGGTTCGGGACTGCCAGGAACTTCTCTTCTATGGCAGCCTCTTTGCTGAAATCGGAATAGCCGAATGCGGACGTGGGCGCGGCCACCTGCGCAGCGGGTTGCTGCGTTTGCGGGGCCTGGATGAACGCGAGAAAGAGAAGAGCGGGCAATTTGCGGATGAGCATTAAGAAGGCCTGTATCGAATCAGATTCGAGCGCTGCAGCGTGCGCGGGCAGAACTCCGCGACGCAATGGTACTCAGCTTACACTAGGGCCTTGGGAGCGCTGCCCTGACGACCGAACCTCAATTGGATGACGACAGCCGGAACGCTGCGACGGAGATCGCTCTTGCTACTGGACAGGTGCTGGCGGTTGAGCAGGCGAGTCGGCTGCCCGAAGTGGCGCGCGCGCTGCGGAATCGGAACTTCAGACTGTTCTGGAGCGGTAATTTTCTCTCGAACATCGGCACGTGGATGCAGAACGTGGCCCAGGGCTGGCTGGTGCTGGAACTGACGAACTCGCCGTTCTGGCTAGGCGTGGTGGGATTTGCCGGCTCGATTCCATTCCTGTTCTTCACGCTGCTTGGCGGTGTCATTGCCGATCGAGTCGATAAGCGCCGGTTGCTGGTGGTGACGCAGACGGCAATGATGGTCCTGGCGTTTGCGCTGGCGGCGCTGGCGTGGCTGAGGGTAATCACGGTGTGGGAGGTCGCGGTCATCGCGTTCCTGAACGGCACGGCCTTATCGATGAATGCTCCAAGTTACCAGGCGATGGTGCCGCGCCTGGTGCCGCGCGAGGATTTGACGAACGCGATTGCGCTGAACTCGGCGCAGTTCAACATGTCGCGCATCGTGGGTCCAACGCTGGGCGGCTACGCGATGGTGCTGCTGGGTGTGGCCGGCAACTTTTTTCTGAACGGGGTCAGTTTTCTCGCCGTGCTTTGGGCGTTGTTTCGCATCCGGTACCCGGATGAGAAGTTGTCGAAGCACGAATCGATCTGGGCGAGTCTGCGCGGCGGGTTCGCATACCTGCATGGCGAACGGCAGATGCGCATACTGGTGTGGATGACGGTTGCGGTCAGCCTGTTTGGAATCCCGTTCCTGACCTTCATTCCCTATTTTGCAAAAGACCAGTTGCATGCGGGCGCGAGCGGACTGGGCTGGCTGCTGGCGTGTTCCGGAACCGGAGCCGTGCTGGGCGCGGTCACTGTGGCGGTGATGGGCGTGATCCGGCATCGCGGCAAACTGCTGACGGTGGCTGGATTGTTCTTCTTTACCGCGATCATCTGCTTCAGCTATTCGCGCATCTTCGCGCTGTCAGAGTGCCTGGCTTTTTGCGAGGGATTCAGCGGCATCCTGATGATCTCGTGCTTCAACGTATCGATCCAGCATCTGTCATCGGACGAAATGCGCGGACGGATCATGAGCATTTACACGACAAGCTTTCTGGGGTTGCCGCCGTTGGGGGCACTGATGGCCGGCGAAATGTCACGGCACATGCCAACAGGACATGCTCTCGCGATGATGGCAGCGCTGGCGGGTGTAAGCTTTATCGGATTCTTTTCATTCTCGCGGCATTTGCGCGAACTGGATTGAGGAGCAGCGGGTCAGCAAGTCAGGGGAGGAAACATTGGGGCTTGGACGATTGATTGCGGTTGGAGCTTTGCTGGTGGGCGTGGGCGCGTGGTCGCAGACGACGGCGTGGCGTGACGGACAGTTCCATGTGGATGTGGCTGGTGTCGTAAGCCGTTCGGACGTCGTGCTGGGCAGGCCGAGCGCGAAGGCGGATGAAGCAATGCCGCTCGGGAACGGAACGCTCGGCGTGGCGGTTTGGTCTGCGGAGGGGTTCACCGCGCAACTGAATCGCGCCGACACGCTGCCGGATCGCTTGTCCGCGGGTCAGGTCGTAATTTCAGGGCTCTCGCAGATCACGCTGGCAAAGGACTATGCGGGACGGCTGGATCTATATCACGGAGAGTTTCGCGAGAGCGGCGGCGGCATGACGGCAACAGCATTCGTTGAGTCAGGGCGTGATGTCCTGGTCGTTGATGTCACGGGCGCCGACCCCGACAAGGAGCAGACCGCACTGTTAAAGCTGTGGTCGCCACGGATCGCGAAGGCAGCGGCAACGGGACACATCGGCACGCTTGCCGCGGCCTGGGTGGATAACGCCAGGCCCGGCGCATCGGGACGGCGTTTCGGATCCCTGGCGGCGATCACGGCCGTGGGGCGCGATGTGCGCGTGTCGATCACGGATCCCCTGACCGTAACGGTTTCGTTCCGTCCGGATGCGAAGGGGCATTTTCGCGTAATGGCTGCAGCGCCGCACTACGACGGCAGTGGAGACGCGGCACAAATTGTGTTGAGCCAACTCGCGCCGCAAGCCGACTCCGTCCATCGCACGCACTGGGAGAGCTTCTGGCGTCGCGACGGCTTGATCAAAGTGACATCGAAGGACGGCGCGGGTGAGTACATGGAGAACCTGCGCAACCTTTATCTATATGTGGCGGCGATCGAAGAGGGAGTTGAGTATCCGGGATCGCAGGCGGGCGTGGCTGACATGATCTCAGCTGCGCGCGACAATCACCGTTGGGATTCGTCCGCGTTCTGGCACTGGAACCTGCGCATGCAGGTTGCGGCCAACATCGGCGCGGGACAGGCGGATCTGAACGGGCCCTACTTCAATCTCTACCGCGAAAATCTCGGCAACATCGAGGCTTGGACTCGCGAAAACATGAAAGGCCTGCCTGGCAGCTGCGTCCCGGAAACCATGCGCTTCAACGGACCAGGAATCGAATACGAATCGCAGTGGAAGCCGATCTCGATTGGCCGCGATTGCGATGCGGGATTCAAGCCCTACTACAATGCGCGTACGATCAGCACCGGCGCCGAGGTGTCGTTGTGGGCGTGGGAACAGTACCTGACCACGAAGGACCGCGATTTTCTTGCGCTGAATTACCCGGTGATGGCGTCGTCGTCGCGTTTTCTACTTGCCTACCAGAAGGAGGGTGCGGACGGACTGCTGCACACCAGTCCTTCGAATGCGCATGAGACGCAATGGGACGTCACCGATCCGACCACGGACGTAGCGGCGATCAGGGCCTTGTATCCGGCGGTGATCGAAGCGGCGCACATTCTCAACACAGACGCCGAGCTAGTCGCGAAGCTCGAAGACGCACTGAAGAAGACTCCGGAGTTGCCTCGGGTTGAAGAGAGCGATGCGCATGTACTGGTTCCGGCCTCAACGGATGCAAACGCAACGAATGTAATTGGTGAATCCTGGCAGCCGGGCGCGGAGCGGCACAACGTGGAGAACATTGGCCTCGAGCCGGTATGGCCTTACGCGATCATCGGCGATACGTCGCCACTGTTTCCGATGGCTGTGCGGACGTACGAACATCGTCCTTTTCCCGTGACGGCGGACTGGAGTTTCGATCCGGTGCAGGCGGCGCGATTGCACCTGGGAAGCGAAGTTGGCTCCACGCTCGTGGCCCTCACAGAAAAATACCAGCACGCCGTGAACGGGATGGCGAAGTGGGCTCCCGACGACACGGAGTTTTATATCGAGCAGTCAGGCGTGACGGCCGATGCTTTGCAGGAAGCGCTGGTGCAGGACTATGACGGCGTGATCCGCATTGCGCCCGCAATTCCGCCGGGTTGGGATTTCGAGGGCAGCGTGTACGTGCGTGGCAGGGCCAAGGTGGATGTGCAGACAAAGGATGGCGTGGCGACGACGGTAGTGATCGAGACCGGAGATGCAGGGCGGGTCAGAGTGCGCAGCCCGTGGCCGCAGAAAGATGTGGATGTGATCTCAGGAAGGACGGGCAAGGTGGTTGCCACGTCCACACCGGGAAAGCTGATTGAATTCGAAGGCGCGACGGGCACGGCATACCTTGTTGTGCCGCATGGCGAAGAGGCGGCGCGATTCGAGCCTGTGGCGGGGAGCGCAGCATCGACCGCGAAGAAGCTAGGATCGACGGCACAGATTGGGTTGTTTGCGGAAGGGCAGTAGGCCCGATCTCCGAATCGAGATCTTCGCCCCGTGAACGAGGACCTGTTCGCGGGGCCTGGACCTGGGACCCGGGCCCAGAGTTGGTCTATGCCACGGGCTGGGCGCACTGTGCGCAGCGCCTCGCGGCTTTGGGAATGGTGCTGAGGCACTCAGGGCAGACCTTCGTCTCGGGAGTCGGGGGCGGGGCGTCAGGCTTCTTGAGTCTTGCCAGAAGATTATTCAGCGGCAGCACAATCGCGAAGTAGACGACCGAGGCCACGATCACGAACGAGACGATAGCGTTGAAGAAGTTGCCGACCTTGATGGCGCCTCCGCCGACGTGCAGAATGACGCTGCTGAAGTCGGGCTTGCCGATCGTGGCCGCAATCAACGGATTGAGAACATCGCCAACCAGTGAAGTGACAATGCCATTAAAGGCTGCGCCGATGATGACCGCCACCGCCAGGTCAACCACGTTTCCCCGTAGGATGAAATCGCGAAATCCCTTCAGCATCGCTTCCTCCGGCACGTCAAGTGTTCCACCGGATTGGGTTCCGGCGCGCATGGTGACGTGCGCATTGCCATGCTACACGCGCCTGGGTAATTCGGCTCAGGGAAAATGAAGACCGACGCCGATTCCTTACCGGTCGGCCTGTAGCTCACGGATACCCGATCAAGAAAACAATCATGATCATGATCATCAGGTCGGTGTAGAGCAGCAGCAGGACGCCGCCGTGGTAAAAATCCCACTTGCGGTGTATGCAGCGGGCCGTTTCGCCCATGCCCCATGCCGCGAAGAGTAGCGTGACGATCTGCCAGTGGGAGCCGTGCAGGTCCGCGAAGTTGGGGAATCCGGCAAGGCGCAAGCTGACCAGGAACGCACCCAGTGTGAGGATGTTGGCGCGCACCAGGGATTTTTGCCGGATCCGGAAGATCGAAAGGAGCGCCTGCACGCTGCTACAACTCTAGACGGTAAAGCTTACTTTGCCACCAATTCCATCTCGCGCAGGGATTCCGAATACGGTGCGCGCAGCACGCCCCGCTCGGTGATGATGGCAGTGATGTATTTCGCGGGCGTCACATCGAAGGCTGGGTTGCGGATTCCGACGCCATGAGGCGTGAGTTGCTTTCCGCCATGATGCGTGACCTCGACTGCACTACGCTCTTCGATGGGAATGGCATCGCCGTTGGGAGTCGCTGTATCGATCGTGGACCAGGGAGCGGCTACGTAGAATGGGATGCCGTGCTCCTTGGCGAGGATGGCGACGTTGTAGGTGCCGATCTTGTTGGCAGTGTCGCCGTTGGCCGCAATCCGATCAGCTCCAACCACGACAGCCTTGATTTTGCCGCCGCGCATGAGACTTGCCGCCATGTTGTCGCAGATGACTGTGGTTGGGATTCCGTCGGCCATCAGTTCCCACGCGGTGAGGCGAGCGCCTTGCAGGAACGGCCGCGTTTCGTCGGCATAGACCGCGATGCGCTTGCCCTGCTCCACTGCGGAGCGAATCACGCCGAGCGCGGTGCCGTAGCCGCAGGTGGCGAGTGCGCCGGCATTGCAGTGAGTCAGTACGCCACCTTCATCGGGCAGCAGCGCGCCGCCGAATGCGCCCATGGTCTTGCAGGCGGCAATGTCTTCGTCGTACATGGCGTGGGCCTCGGCCAGCAATTGCTCTTGGATCTCGGCGAGCGTCGCCCCTGAACCCTGTCGCTGCCTGAAGAGCAGTCTCATGCGCTCGATGGCCCAGAAAAGGTTGACGGCGGTAGGGCGAGTGCCGGCGAGCCGGGCGCAGATCTTCTCAAATTCAGGCCCGAATTCGGCGGTGGTCCCGGCGGAGGTTTTCTGCGCTCCGAGCGCGATGCCATAAGCAGCCGAAACCCCGATGGCGGGCGCGCCGCGAACCACCATGTTGGAGATGACATCGGCCACCTGTTCGTAGCTGGTGGCGACCACGTAGCTTTCTTCGAGGGGCAACTTGGTTTGATCGATGAAGCGAACGCCTTCAGGGGTCCAGGAAAGGGTAGGAATCATGCACTCTCAGTTTACCCTGCGTGCCTCTTTGCGCTCTGCTTGGCGAAGTCATGAAAACCTTTTCAATTTGTTGTGGACGCCGCTCCATCCCGATGCGTAGAGTGGTTTCTTGCGTGTGTCTGCTTTGACCACCGGATGGATCGCGGCTAAGGAGAAGCCTTGGACCTGACCTATATCGACTGGACCATCATGGTTCTGTACTTCGTGTTTGTGCTGGGCATTGGCTTTGCCCTCAAGCGCTTCATGAAGACGAGCAAGGACTTCTTCCAGGCCGGACAGGCGCTGCCAACATGGATTTGCGGCCTAGCGTTTATCAGCGCAAACCTCGGCGCGCAGGAAGTGATCGGGATGGGCGCGTCGGGCGCAAAGTACGGGCTCGAGACGGCGCATTTCTACGGGATCGGCGCGATTCCGGCAATGGTCTTCGTGGGCATCTTCATGATGCCGTTCTATTACGGATCGAAGGCGCGTTCGGTCCCGGAGTTCCTGCGCCTCCGTTTCGACGAGAAGACCCGCGCATTGAATGCCTGCTCCTTCGCGGTGATGACGGTTTTCAGTTCGGGCATCTCGATGTACGCCATGGCCCGCCTGATCCAGGCGCTGCACATCTTCGACCGGCTGTTTCAAAACCTCGGCTGGCGTCCGGAAGGGATCTTCACGTTTTCGATCGTAATGTCCGCGGTGATCGTGCTGCTCTACATCTTTCTCGGCGGACTGACCAGCGCCATTTACAACGAAGTGCTGCAATTCTTCCTGATCGTTGCTGGTTTTTTGCCGCTGGTGCTGCTGGGATTGAAGAGCGTCGGCGGATGGAGCGGTCTGAAGGCATCGCTTCCGCTGGCCTACATGCACGAGTGGCGAGGGGTGATGCATGCCAATACAAACCCCATGGGCATTGACATCATCGGCATCGGGATGGGACTGGGATTCGTGCTCGGGTCCGGCTATTGGTGCACGGACTTTCTTGTCATCCAGACGGCGATGGCGTCGAAGGACACCGAGTCAGCGCGGCGCGTGCCGCTGATTGCCGCGATTCCCAAGATGTTTTTTCCATTCCTGGTGATCCTGCCCGGACTGTTGGCGATTGGATTGGCGACGCCGCATACGGCGACGGTGACGCACACGGAAAATGGCGCGATCTTCCGCGAAACGACAGTCGTTCCCAAGCAGGTGGAACAAGGCCACGGACTCGTTCCGGCGAAAGTCAATCCCGTGACAGGACAGCCCATGCTCGACGCCAGCGGCAAGCCGCTGCTCGATTACGACATGGCGACGCCAAACATGCTGCTGCATTTTTTTCCGACCGGATTGCTGGGGCTTGGGCTGACAGCCCTGATGGCAAGCTTCATGAGCGGAATGGCCGGCAACGTGACGGCTTTCAATACGGTTTTCACCTACGATCTTTACCAGTCCTACATTCATAAGGGCGCGACTGACCGTCACTACATGACGGTGGGGCGGATCGCGACCGTGGGAGGAATCCTGCTATCGATTGCGACGGCGTTTGCGGCCATCAACTTCAACAACATCATGGACACGCTGCAGCTGGTGTTCTCGTTTGTGAATGCGCCTCTGTTTGCGACGTTCTTGCTGGGAATGTTTTGGAAGCGGGCAACCGGGCATGGCGCATTCACGGGACTGGTCGCCGGAACTGCGGCGGCGATGCTGCATCACGGGCTGACGCTGCCGATCGAGGCGCGCACTGGGATTCACGGCGGATGGATCACGGTGCTGCATCATTATCCCAGCGACATGGCGCAGAATTTCTACGGCGCCATCTATGCATTTGGCGTGAACTTTGTCATAACCGTCCTCGTGAGCGTGATGACGAAACCGCGGCCGGAGCAGGAACTGGTGGGACTGGTGCATTCGCTGACACCGAAGCCGTCGCACGCGCATTTACCCTGGTGGAAACGGCCAGAAGCGCTGGCGGTCGCGATTCTCATTGTGGCGGTCGGGATCAATATCTTCTTTGCCTGAGAGGACAGAATGCGACTTGATTTGCGGCTTCCAATGGGCATGATGTTCACGCTGACCGGCGTGATTCTCACGGTCTTTGGCATCAAGACAAATGGCGACGCCGTGCTCTACGCGAAGAGCCTCGGGATCAATGCGAACCTATGGTGGGGATTGGTGCTGCTGGCATTCGGACTGATTATGGTTTTCACCGGCGAGCGGCGGCAGCATCGGCTGGCGAAAGAACCGCCTCCGCCACCGTCGGATGAGAACCAGGTGAGAAGAGGACACTAGAAGCAGGGACTGAGGGACGAGGGACGAAGAACTGCCGGTCTCGCAGTCTTCATAAGGAAGTTATTTCTCCTATAAATCATTTCTCACGCTGCAAGCATGCAGTCGCCGCTGCAACTCGTTTGTTTTTCGCATGCGTTTCAACAAATGGTAGCGTTGCGCGGAGAATAAGGATCTCTTTACGCCCGCGCAACTAAACTGAATTCAGCGATGAAGCGCAAGACCATCGAACATTACGAGATTCTGCGCAAGCTGGGCGCGGGAGGGAGCGGGGTGGTGTACCTCGCCAACGACACGCTGCTGCAGCGTCCCGTGGTACTGAAGGTGTTGCGCACCGGCATGCTGTCCGCGGCGCAAATGCGCAGCACCATGCTGCGCGAAGCCCGGCTTGCCTCGGCCATCGAGCATCCCAACGTCTGCGCCATTTACGAAGTGGGCGAGTCGGGCGCCGAGGGCTACATCGTGATGCAATACGTGCCCGGCCAGTCGCTCGACCGGCTCATCGAGCGTGGGCCCGCGAATCCGCAACTCGTGCTTTCGGTCGGCATCCAGATTGCCGACGGATTGCAGGCCGCGCATGCGCTGGGAATCTTTCATCGCGACTTGAAGCCCCAGAATGTGATGTTGACCGAGGGCGGCCTGGTGAAGATTCTCGACTTCGGATTGGCGCGAAGGCTGCGGCCCGAAGACGCCGGATTCGATCCGAGCAAGCCGGCCCTGGCCAAGGATTCGTCGCTGGCTGCGACATACACGGCGCGAGGCGGCACGGTTCGTTATATGGCGCCGGAGCAGTTTGTCACCGGGCACTCCAGCGTCCAATCGGATGTGTGGGCGCTGGGCGTGATTCTTTATGAATTGTGCAGCGGACGTCATCCTTTTGCGAGGCCGGATGCGGAGGATTTCCAGGTCATCCGCTCGATTCAGTTTTCTGAGCCGGTGGATTTGACCCAGATCGTTCCGAACATTTTGCCGGAACTGAAGGGCGTGATTGCGGCCTGTCTCGAGAAGAATCCGGCATCGCGCTCGAACTCTGCGGCCGAGGTGCGCGAAGCGCTGAAGACGATCATGAAGACGCAGCAGATCGAGACGGGAATTATTCCGGGCGATGCGGCCGCCAATTTGCCGACCACGGCTGCGGAAGCGGAGAAGCGCGCCACGGGCATTCTGTCGATGCTGGCAGAGAGATTTCGGGAATCCTCGTCGGAAAAATCTGCGCAGAATTCGATCGTCGTGCTGCCCTTCGTGAACCTCGGTGCAAACACGGTCGCTCCCTTGTATGGCTACGCACTGGCCGACGCGATTGCAGCGCGCCTGGCGAGGATTCCGACTCTGGTGGTGCGGCCATCGAGCACATTGATGACCCTGCCCATTGCGCAGATGGACCCGCTCTCTGTAGGGCAGAAGCTGCTGGTCTCGTACGTGCTGGCGGGAAGCTTTGTGCGCTCAGAACTAGGTTTTGATTTGAACTGGCAACTGCTCGATGTGGCTTCGCAGAGCGTGCGATCGGGCGGAGCGATCCAGGTTCCTTCACTGGATCTGATCGCGGTGCAGACCGAGATCTCAAACGAAGTGTTTGCAACGCTGCACGGGCTCGGCGCCGGCGAAGCCACGGATGCGGTGCGAATCGCGGCGCGCGAAATGTCGCTGCCGGGGCCGGTGAGCGAAGAATACCTGCAGGCGCGAGCGATGCTGAGTTCATTCATGGTGCGCACGGGCGCGCGAGCCGACCTGGACCGCGCCTGCGCGCTTTTTACGGGTGTTACGGAGAAAAATCCCGGCTTTGCCGCGGGCTGGAGCGGGCTGGGCATCGCGGAACTGCAGTACGCGCGACATGGATTTGGCGGACAGATTCACGTGATGCATGCGCGGCGCGCATTCGATGAGGCGTTGAAGCTGGATCCGGCATCGATCGAGGCAAATCTGTATCGCATTTACATGCTGCTTTCGCGGGGCGAGAAGGAATCGGCGCGGCACGGTATTGCCAACCTGCTGGCATCGGCCGCGAATGACTGGAACGTGCACACGGTAGCTGGTCTCGCATTGCGCGGTGACGGCATGTATGACGAGGCGCTGGCGCAATTTGGCAGGGCGCTGAAGCTGAATCCGGCCAATGCCGCAATTCTCTACAACCACCGCGCTCGCGTATACCACTACCAGAACCAGCTGGAGCTTGCCGGCGATGAATTGGAAAAGGGGCTGGCGCTCGAGCCGCGGCATCCGCTGCTGCGGACTTCATCGGCATATCAGCAGATGAGGCTGGGCAATATGCAGGCGGCGATTGAGATGCTCGAGGACGTGATTCGCGATGACAAATCGATGCGAATTGCGGTACCGACATTGGCAATGTGCTATATGCAGTCGGGCGACCGGGAACGCGCGGCCGCGCTGTTGCAGGATGAAACGCTGGCTGCGGCGGAGGCCGATAGCGAGATGGCGTACCGGCTCGCATCGTACTTCGCGGTTGAAGGCGATTCGAGCGAGGCGCTGCACTGGCTGCGTCGTGCGATCTACCTGGGCAACGAGAACTATCCGTGGTTCCAGAAGAATCCCGCGTGGAATCATCTGAGAACGAACTCCGACTTTGACCGCATTCTCGATGATCTAAAGAAGAGCTTTCGCAAGAACCAGAAGACGTGGAAGCGCCTGCTGGAGCAGGTTCCGCCGGACGGGGATTGAGCGCTGATGTGGTCAGATCCGGCTTATGAGGGCATTACATCTGCTTAGGCAACCATTTCTGGGCGTGATTGCAACTTCTTCCCTGACGGCCGGTGTCTTCTTTCTGAAGTTCTGGCGGCGCACGCAAGATGGGCTTTTCCTGGCTTTCGGCACCGCATTTCTGATCGATGCCTTCAATCGCGTGACCCTCCTGTTTTCCGCGCACCCCAATGAAGCCAGCCCGCTGTACTACATCGTCAGATTGCTTGCGTTCCTTCTGATCCTTTTTGGGATCCTGAGAAAGAACTACGGCAAAGGCTGAACACCGCGCAGTGCCATGGGGCAGTCGGTCGCACCCACGGTACACTCGTACGCATGCTTCTTGAACAGGCCACAGAAGCCGATTACCCGGCCATCATCGATCTTGTGAATGTCGCGTTTCGCGGAGCCGGCGCCGGAGCCAGTTGGAACATTGAAGCCGGCATCCTCGAGGGCCAGCGCATGAACGATTCGCTGCTGCGCGAGGACCTGGCTGAGAATCCGGCGGCGCACCTGCTGATTCATCGCGACGCGGATAGGTCGGTGTTGGGCACGGTTTGGCTCGACCCCGATCAGGACGGCACGTGGTACCTGGGGCTGCTGACCATCAGGCCGGCTCTCCAGAAGCAGAAGCTTGGGAGCCGGTTGCTGGTCGCGGCGGAGGCGTATGCAAAGCAGCGCGGCGCGCACACGATCAGCATGACGGTTCTGAACGTGCGCTATGCCTTGATGGAATGGTATGAGCGGCGTGGCTATCATCGCACCGGAGAGACAAAGCCATTTCCGTACGGCGATGATCGCTTCGGCAAGCCCCTCCGTGACGATCTGGAGTTTGTGGTGTTCGAGAAGCGACTATCGCCCGGAAATTCGGATTGTTCCATCACATCGTCTTCACAACCAGCGTGAATCGCGTCATGGCCGTTTGTCCTGCGGACATCACGGTCACCGTTGGCATCGAGGTGCCCGTCATGGTCGAGGCATTGGCGGTGAACGTCAGGATGCCTGAAGGATTCGTGTCCGATGCAGCGTACTTCGCCTGGACACCTCCGGGCAATCCGCTGAGAGAGACCAGCGCCGTTTCGCTTGTCGACTGAATCTGGATTGGTATGGTCGTGGGTGAACCCGCCGGCATCACCACCACGGTTGAGATCGGGAGTTTCACGGTGATCGGCGCCTGAGACAGCATGCCGCCGCTGCTTCCACCACATCCTGCGATGAGCAGCGCGGAGACGCCGAGCGCGGCCATGCCGCCCGCGATGAGTCGATCGAGACTGAGGGAAATTCCGCGCATGACAGTCAGTCCACGCGCGGAAGTATGCCAGACACGATGACGGAAAGAAACCGAAAATTACTTCAGGCTGACAGTTGTCCTTAGAGGCAGGTCTTGCGATGAACCGCCGACCATGATGGTATAGTCGCCCGGAATGAGCGACCAGTCGTCTTTCGATTCGTCAAAGATCGACAGGTATTTGTGATCGACCGAGACAGTGACGGTTTTCTTTTCGCCGGGAGCCAGCTTCACCTTGGAGAATCCGACTAGGCGCTTGGGCGGTTCCTGCGAAGCCTGCGGCAGAGCGGCGTAGACTTCGGCGATTTCAGAGCCTTCACGCGCACCCGTGTTGGCAAGGGTGAAGCTGACCTCGACCTTGTCTCCGGGCGTTACGTGCAGAGCGGAGTACCGGTAGGTGGTGTAGGAGAGGCCGAAGCCGAACGGGAAGAGAACGGGCTTGTTTTCTGCGTCGTACCACTTATAGCCGACCTTCACCCCTTCGTCATACGTCACCTGGAACGGCGGCAAGCCGGCGGCGCGGACTTCAGGCGCAACCGGACCGGAGAAGTGCTGCGATTCCGGCGGAGGCGTGGTTAGTGTAGGATGCGGCAAATCGGCTTCGCTCTTTGGGAAGGTGTTGGGCAGCTTGCCGCTAGGATTGACCGATCCGAAGAGCACATTGCCCACGGCATCGGCTCCGTCACTTCCTCCGAACCACGCTTCCAGGATCGCGGCTGGCGCGCTGACCCATGGCATGGTGACCGGCGTGCCGGTCTCGAGCACCACGATCGTGTGCGGATTGGCGGCCGCTACTGCTGCAATGATAGCGTCCTGATTATGCGGAAGAGACAGGTTAGGCAAATCCATGTCTTCGCTTTCCCATTCGTACGCAAAGACAATGGCGACATCGGCGCCCTTCGCCGCGGCAGCAGCTGCGCCCGGATCGGTGCCCGGATCGTATTTGACCGAGGCGTGCGGGGCGCGCGCCTGGATTGCCTTCAACGGGGAAGTCGGAAACCAGATTTCCTCGAGCCAGTGCGTGCCGCCTTTGCCTGGAGGCATGATGGCGTTTCCGCCTATGGGATCGACCTGCGCCGATCCGCCACCGGAGATGATGCCCACGTCGGAGTGCGATCCGACGACTGCGATCGAGTGCAGGCGCGCAGCGTTGAGCGGAAGAGCAGCATGTTCGTTCTTGAGCAGCACGATCCCGCCCTCTTCGATCTTGCGGGCGGTCTCAAATCCGGCGAAGGGATCGACAACGAAGCGCTGCCGGGGATAGTCGACGACACCCGCGGCAAACATGGAACGAAGGATGCGATGAACGTGTTCATCGAGCTCTGCGGTTGAAATCGTGCCTCCATCTACGGCAGCCTTGTAACGCTGCTCGTAAAAGAATCGGCCCGGCTGCTCGTTGTCCAGGCCTGCGGCCGAAGCCTTTTCTGTCGAGTGGGTGCCACCCCAATCGGAGAGCACGAATCCGGGGAACTTCCAATCCTTCTTAAGGACATCTGTGAGGAGCCACTTATTTTCGCAAGCATAGTCGCCATTGACGCGGTTGTAGGAACACATGACGGCGGCTGGATGTCCTTCGGTAACGCCGATTTCAAAGGCGAGCAGATCGCTTTCGCGCGCAGCACGTTTGCTGATGTTCACATTGACACTGTTGCGGCCGCTTTCCTGGTCGTTGAGCGCGTAGTGCTTGATGTCGCCGATGACATGGGCCGACTGCGTGCCTTCAATGAGCTTTGCGACGAGGGTTCCGGCAAGGACCGGGTCTTCTCCGAGGTATTCGAAGGTGCGGCCGTTGCGTGGATCGCGCGTGAGGTTGACACCACCACCCAGAGACATGTTGTAGCCTTGGGCTCGGAGTTCGCGGCCGATCAGCGCGCCATATTCGTAGGCTGCGTCGACATCCCAACTGGCCGCAGCCGCTACGTTGGCGGGCAGCGCGGTCGAGTAGCGGCCGTTGACGCCGCTGGAGCGCACGCCGTAGGCAGCGTCGCTCATGTCAATGCCGGGAACGCCGAGCCGCGGCACACCCACGGCATAGCCCACTCCGCGATTGGATGGAGCATTCTCTGGCGTAACGGGCTCGTCAGTTGGCATGCCAATGCCGTGCAGCAGTGCGATCTTCTCGTCGAGCGTCATCTCCTTGATGACGAGATCGGCGCGTTGATCCGGCGAGAGACTGGTATCCATCCAGGGCCCGGTCGGCGCAGGCGGCTGACGGCGTTGAGCCAAGGAGACAAAAGAAAGGACCGACAAAGCGACGGCTGCTATCGCTGCACTGCGCGGAAGAGGCTTCATGGATGCACCCCGCTAAAACGTTTTTGTGAAGACAAACCATCCTACAGCAAAAACCGGGGAGGCGGGTACCGGGACGCGAGCGGCGGTTGGTCTCAAGGAATGCGTTCGTACGTTTTATAAACCGGCTCCCACACGTACTGGCGCAAATCGGACTTCAACGTTGCTTCGTCGGCAACTCCGGCGACGCCTTCGGCGATGGCCTGGGCGCCAACGGCTTCGGCCACCAACATGCTCACCTTGCGCGCATCGGAGATCGGAGGCAGCAGCGGTGCGTCGGGTTCTTGGATCGCGGGAGAAATGCCTGCGAGTGCCTTGGCAGCGGCCATGATCATGGCATCGGAGACGCGGTTCGCGCGGCTGACGAGGATCCCGAGCGCGAGGCCGGGAAAGATGTATGAGTTGTTGACCTGCGAAACCGGAACCTGCTTGCCGTGCGCCTCGACAGGCGCGAACGGGCTGCCGGTGCCGATAAGTGCGCGGCCTTCAGTCCATTGCATCAGGTCGGCGGGAACCGCTTCTGACTTGGATGTTGGATTGGAGAGCGGAAAGATGATGGGACGCTGGGCATTGCGCGCGATGGTTTCGACGATCTCCCGCGTGAAGGAGCCGACCTGTGCCGAAACCCCGACCAACACCGTGATGCCCGCATTGCGAACCACATCGAGCAGGGAAATGTCGTCGCCTTCTGACAACTGCCAGCCCGCGATATCCGACCGCTTGCGGAGAAGTGGTTCCTGGCTGGGGCGAATGCCGCGCCCGCCTTCAATGAGGAGTCCGTAGCGGTTGAAGCTGTAAATACGGGTGCGAGCTTGGGCCTCGCTGAGGCCTTCTTCCTTCATCGCGGCGATAAGGAGGTCGACAATGCCGATGCCGGCCGAGCCGGATCCGAACATGGCGATGATCTGCCGGCTGAGCGGAATTCCGGTGGCCTTGACGGCGGCGAGCAGCGTTGCGGTGGTGACGGCGGCGGTTCCCTGGATGTCATCGTTGAAAGTGCAGAGCCGGTTGCGATAGCGATCGAGAAGTTGGAGAGCGTTGGTCCCGGCGAAGTCTTCCCACTGAAGAAGAATGTGCGGCCAGCGGCGTTCGACCGCGCTGACAAAGGATTCGACAAAGTCGTCGTACTCTTTGCCGCGCACGCGATGATGCTGCCAGCCGATGTAGATGGGATCGTTGAGAAGCGCTTCGTTGTCGGTACCGACGTCAAGAAGGATGGGCAGGCAATGCTCCGGCGGAATGCCGCCGAGAGCGGTATAGAGTGCCATCTTCCCGATCGGAATGCCCATGCCGCCCGCGCCCTGGTCGCCGAGGCCGAGGATGCGTTCGCCGTCGCTGACCACGATGCAGCGAATCGGGTCGTAGCGAGGATCGGCGAGCATCTGCGGGATGCGGTCCTTATTCGGGTAGCTGATGAAGAGGCCGCGCGGCTTGCGCCAGATTTCGCTAAAGCGCTGGCAGCCTTCGCCGACTGCGGGCGTGTAGACGACTGGAAGCAACTCCTCCATGTGGTGCGCGATGAGAGAGTAAAAGAGGACCTCGGTTGAGTCCTGTAGATCGCGCATGAGGGCATATTTGCCGAAGCTGGTAGGCTGGGCCCGCAGCGCTTTCAAGCGCCGTTCGCGCTGATCTTCGAGCGTGCCGACGTGCGGCGGCAGCAGCCCGTGCAGGGAGAACGTGTCACGCTCGGATTCTGTGAATGCTGTGCCTTTATTGAGCCTGGGATGCAGCAGCAGGTCGTAGCTGGCGAGCCGCGTGCGGATCACGTCCTTGCTTGGGGAGTGGGAGTCGTCGAATTCCGCGGGCATGAGAATCTACCTCCTGGACTCCGGTGTCTTCGTGACCAGCGAAGCGCGAGCATGTTTCAATATGCGGCCTAATGCCTGCTGGTAGCGGTGCGATTTGTCACTCCTCTTCGATGATGGCCAGATCCCAGGGCGCGAGGGTCACTTCTGCTGATTTTGCGATGTGCTTGCCGGTCAGCAGATCGGAGCCGCTGCCGTATCCATAGCGAAAGTTGGCGTCGCTGCCAGAGTAGTTGAAGTAGTAGTGCAGGCGCTTGCCTATGCGATTGACGCCATGCTGCACATGAATGGCGGCCGGCAGCTGCTCGTCGTTGGACGCGAGGCCGGCTGCTTCAATCGCGCGCCTGAGAACAGCGGTTTGCAGCGCATCGGAAAGGTAGGTGCCTTCATAAAGGAGTGTGCCGGAGCCGAACGAATTTTCTGTAATGGCCGGCCACTTGCCGAAGAATGGGTGATCGTAAAAAGCGAGCGCCTTCGCGTGTTCAGGCATCAAAAACTCGGCCCAGTACTGGACCTTGTTGGCATCTCCGGCGTGGAACGGATCGTCTTTCAGCGCCAGTGGATGCTCGAGATTCGAAAACTCCTGGTAGCTGAATCCGGCCGCTTCGCGCAATGGGCCGGGAGCGCGCACCCAGCGCACCGCTGAATTCTCGTTGGCGAACCCGCTTTTGAACGTCATTACGACATGGCCGCCGTTCTTCACGTAGTCCGAGATCCTCTGGAGCAGCGCATCGTCGGAGATATAGAGCATCGGCACGATGAGCAGTTTGTAGCCGGAGAAATCCTGCGCTTCAGGAAAGACAAAGTCGGAACCGATGTTGAGGTCATAGAGCGAGTGGTGAATCTGCTGCACCAGCGAGGGGTAGTCCGCGGTTGGCGGCGCGAAGCTCCACTGCCCGCCCGATGAGGTGAACGGCATGAAATTGATGGCGTTATCGGAGTCGCGGCTCCAGAGGATAGCCACCTGGTTGTGAATCTTGTAGCCGACGAGGTGCGAGCCGATCTTCGCCAGTTCGTGCGCGGTGCGGCTCATCTCGGCGTATTCGCGGTTCGGCTCAAGATCGTGCGAGAGGATGCCCTTCCAATAGGTCTCCTGGTTGGCGGCGATCGAAGCCCAGTGCCAGTACTCGACCATGTTGGCGCCATTGGAGAGATGCGTGTAGACGTCTTCTCGCAACTGGCCGTCGTAAGGCGGGTACTGGTGCGCCGAGGTCCAGCCTGTAGTCTGCGCGTTGGTTTCCGTCACGAGGAAATTGCTGTGTTTGAGCGAGCGCGTGAAGTCACCCTGAAGCGACTGGAACGAGCCGTCGTAGTGATCCTGCGAGCCGTGGTAAATGTTGTCGGCAGGAATGTCGAGAAAGGATGCGATCGCTTCTTCGTTCACGTCGCGCTTCATCATGCCGCCGTAATCGGTGGTGACGAACTGGAGTGGCGAGGCGCATTCGCGCACCAGATTTGCCTGCAAGTGCAGAAAATCGGTGACGCGCATCTGGCTCCAGCGCGACCATTCAAGTTTGTAGCCGGTTGAGATGGTGCCGTCGCGCTTGGGCAGATCTTCCCACGTGTGCAGGTTTTCGCCCCAGTAGTTCAGGAACCATGCGTTGCTCAGCGCTTTAGGCGTGCCGAATTTCTTTTCGAGGTAATGCTGGAACCCGATAAAGACGTCGGGATTATCGGCTTCGTAGCTCGATGTTTCGTTGTCAAGCTGCCAGCCGATGACGTTGGGGTTGTCCTTGTAATGCGCGACGATGTGCCGGATGAGACGCTCGGCGTAGAAGCGATAGGCAGGCGAGTCGGTATCCATGTTCTGGCGCAGCCCATAGGCGCTCGGAACCGGCTGCCCTCCAAACTGTCCGGGCGGGATGCGGTCGGCCAGGATCTCCGGATGTTGGTGCGCCATCCACGCGGGGATCGAATAAGTGGGTGTGCCGAGGATGACCTTGATGCCGGCCTTGCCCATGGCATCGACGATGCGGTCCATCCATGCATATTCAAACTCGCCGTCTTCCGGCTCCCAGAGGCTCCAGGTCGATTCGCCCATGCGGACCACGTTGAGACCGCCGGCCTTCATCAGTTCGATGTCTTTGACGAGACGCGCCTCCTGATCACCCGGCATGTATTCGTTGTAGTAGGCGGCACCGTAAAGCACGGTCGGAAAATCGAGCGCCTGCGCGGCGGCAGCGGAGGGAGCCTGGGCCGACTGCGCCCGCAGATTGAAGGCATCCAGTCCGGCGAGCATGAACGCGATAAGCAGAGAAAAGGAAACAGACTTGCGCGATCCGGGCATGACCTATCCTTTGGCAGCGAAAAATTGCAGACGCGTACGGAACACCCATAAGAACATTTCTATTCGAAGGTGAGCAAGACGATCTCAGGCGCCGAGCCGACCCGCATGGGCGGTCCCCAGGTTCCGGCTCCGCTCGATGTGTAGACCTGGAGATTGCCGAAGCGCTGCAGTCCGTAGGTGAACTTGCCGAAAGCTCGGTTCGTGATCCAGGTGAACGGAATGATCTGCCCGCCGTGCGTGTGGCCGCAGAGCTGGAGGCTCACACCGGCTTCATCGGCAATGGGAAGTCGGTTGGGCACATGCTGCAGAAGGATGCTCGGGGCGCTGCCATCGAGATTCAGACCCATGAGGAAATTTCTCAGTTGAACGGGTCGGTTCGAATCGTGATAAGACACGCCGATCACGCGAAGGCGATCGACCTCCACGCTCTCGTTCTCGAGGACCTTAAATCCACCCCGGGAAACGGCTTCGCTGTAATGGCGCGAACCGCCGAATTCCTCGTGATTGCCAGAGACAAAAAGAATGCCCAGGGGTGGCGCGAGCTGAAATAACGGGGCGGCAAGTTGGCCCGGGTCGCAGTGGGCTCCGTCAAAGAGATCTCCTGAAAGAAAGATGATGTCGGGCGCGAGCCGGCGGGCGCGCTCGGCCATGCGTCGCGCGAATCCGGCGCCATTGATGTTGCCCAGATGCAGGTCCGTCATGAGAAGGGCGGTGCGGCCGCGCCAGGAGGCCGGCAGATTCGGGAGGCGGACCGGCACGCGGCGCAGCCGAATCCAGCGGGCGTTGAAGAGGCCATAGAGCCCGGTGACGAAGGAGGCGGCGAAAATGGCGGCGGCCACGAACGGGCGTGCCTGGAGGCGGATAGCATGAGAAACCGCGAGCCGCAGGATAAGGTCGATGATCCAGGCCAGCCATGCTCCGAAGAAGACGAAGTTTGCGAACCCGACCCAGACGGAGGCGCTGCGATAAACGAACGCGACAAGCCAGTTGCAGAAACGGAAACTGAGCAGTGCGGCGGGAACGAACGTGAATGAAAGGATGGCGAGCGTCCAGCGCAGCCCGTTAGCGGCTGAGACGTCAAGGGGCCACCAGAAATCGATGATGGTGCGGTAGATGAACCAATGGGCGGCACAAAAGAAAGCCTGGATGAATAGAACGCCCAGCAGCGGCCACGCCTTCAAGACTCAACTCCTTTACAGTTTTCATTCTGGCATGCGCCACGGTGGCGCACGTCCGCTGCCGGTGGCCGAACCACGTGAAACAATGTTTGCATGGCAGGAATGCGAAACGAAAAGCTCGGCCTGTATATTTCGATTCCATTTTGCCGTTCGAAATGCACCTACTGTAATTTCGCCTCGGGTGTTTATCCGGCCGGCGAGCATGCCCGATACGTCAGCCGGCTGATCGAGGACCTGGAATCGGCAGCGGAATGGGCCGCTCACGTGGGCGCCGACTTGCCCCGGACCGTGGACTCGGTCTACCTGGGCGGCGGAACGCCCAGCCTTTTGGAGCCGGACCTGATCGCAAAGCTATTTGCAGGGATCCGGACGCATTTCGAAGTGGAGGTCGGCGCAGAGATCACGGCCGAATGCGCGCCGGGCCAGATCGCGGATGAGGCGTTATCCGCACTCACTCAGGCGGGCGTCAACCGGGTGAGCCTGGGAGTGCAGTCTTTTGTGAATCGCGAGGCGCAGGTAAGCGGGCGACTGCATAGCCGGGCGATCGTGATGGATGATCTGCATCGGCTACGGGCTGCCGGGATCACGAATTTGAATATCGACCTGATCGCAGGCCTAGCCGGGCAGACGGCTGCATCGTGGAACGAATCACTCGATGTTCTGGTCGAGTGTGACGTTCCTCACGCGAGCGTGTACATGCTCGAGGTCGATGAAGATTCGCGGCTGGGGCGCGAGATGCTGGCCGGCGGAGCGCGGTATCACGCGGGCCTGGTGCCGACCGATGATGCGATCGCGGGGATGTATGAAACGGCGCTCGAGCGGCTGTGCGCAGCGGGTCTGGAGCAGTATGAGATTTCGAATTTCGCGCGCACCGGATTCAGTTCAGACCACAACCTGCGCTACTGGAAGCGGCGGCCGTACCTTGGGATCGGGCTGGATGCGTCGTCGATGCTGCGGGGAAGCGGCGAGGGTGAGGGGCTGATTCTGCGATCGACAACGACGGACGACCTGAAGGGATATCTGGAAGGAGCGGCGCCGGTGGAAATGAACTGGCTTGGCCGCGCACAACAGCACGAAGAGGCATGGTTTCTGGGGCTGCGGCTGAATGAGGGTGTCGATCCGGCCGAGATCAAGTGCGAATTTGGGCACGAGGCGCTGGATCAGTCGTTGGCGGTGATCGAGACCGCCAAGGCAGATGGAATGGTGGAGTGTTTCGAGGGGAGAGTCCGGCTGACAGCAAGAGGGAGATTGCTCTCGAACGACGTATTTCAGAGATTCCTGGGCACGGCGGCGGAGAAGCAGGCAACTGAGCCCGGACCGGAGGCTCTGGCCTCGCAAAGCGCCTGATCAGCTTCCCGTAGGACGATCACGGGTGAGCGGCCGATGCTGCTCGTGATCCCGAAATACGCGGAGAGCCGGACTGAGGCGCTGCCGATCGTGAAGGGGCTCGCGACGACGCCCGTCTTCAGCCGCTCGGCGAACATTGCGGCGCCCGAAGGACCGCACCCGGGAAGCAGGATAAAAATCGCGTCATCTTCCAGGCGGCCAATGAGGTCGTAGCTGCGCGTGAGCCGGGAAATCCGGTCGAGGACGTCGCCGAGCAGGGACTGGCGCGATGAATCGCCAAATCCGCTGATGGGGTCGAAAGCTATCAGAATCAAGGTCAGCGGGGACCTGGTGCGCTGGGCGCGATCGGTTTCGCGGAAGAGCAGCGTGAGCAGTGCAGCCCGCGAGTGAGCGCTGGTGATGCCATCCTGAAGATCGATACCCATCAAGAACCAGATCGGCAAGAATGAGCGGAAATTGAGAATAGCCGCAGCGGTGATTTGAAGCTGCCAAGGACGTTGGTGTTCAGCGCTTTTTGAGGGCGGCACCGGGGTGGGGATGTGCAACTCCGAGGGGGTGAGCTCCGGTTGCAGCTTTTTCGCTGGCTACGAAGCTCAGTGCCTTCGAGTCGGGGCGTGGCCCTTTGCGAAGAGCAAAAGGTCATCTTGGCTGTACCTGTGCGACTCAGTGCAGTGCGTGCACCTTAATTCAATGGGGCAATGGACGGTTCCCGCGATTCTCACGTTCGAGGCCGGGCCTAGATATTCGACATCGATCAGCGAACCGCAGGTCTTGCAGTAAACGATTTTGTAAAGATACGGTACGGCCATCACGACCCCCAAGGCATGGGTCATCCAGTCATCCAATATAAGCGCCAGCGCCGGGCGGCATCCGCTCCACATCCTATTGGATCCCCCGCAGCACCGGAATCGTTGTATTTGCGCTTGTCTTGAAGCGCCAGTTCCCTGAGGAGTGCCCAGGAATGCCGTCACCCGGGACTTGACTGATCGTGGACTGGGTGGAACTCTTCCAGCGTGAATCGGCATGTCGTGCTGAGAGCCGTCAAGCTACTCGTCTTCGCGTGTGTCGCGAGCCCGGTCCAGCGAACGCGTGGTTTAGGACGAGAACAACTGCAGAAGGTTGGTGATGCTGAGAAGCTGCTTGACGCGAGGCGTAAGGTTCACCAGCTCCAGCACACAAAGACCGCGGTTGATGGCAGAGACTTTGAGGCCGACGATGGCTCCGAGGCCGGAACTGTCCATATATTCGAGATCCCCAAAATCGAGCGCGATGCGTCCTCCGCGCTGAATGAGTGGATGGACAAGCTTGCGAAGCTCGTCCGTGCTTTCGCTGGTGAGCCTGCCGTGGCACTTGATGGTCGTGACAGTAAAATCCTGCGCATTCCTGGCCTCTTCAACTTCGTAGTGGAAAAGGACGCCGGGTGCAGTCGACATAGATTCTCCCATGTTGAATGACGGCAATTCTAACTGCCAGATGGCGGGGGAATCAGGTTAATTCCTGATGACTGAGAGGCTGTCTGGGCCGGACTGGATCGGTCGGAGTTGTGCAGCGGGATTTGGGTAGTGTCCTAACACTGCGTTGTTTTGCTGGTGGTGAGAGAAATGCCAAAATCAATTTCACTTAATGGATTCGATGAACTGCTGCCGTCTCTTCGTTGCCATCTCGTAAATGGCTTCCGCAAGCGGATTTTGCTGTTTGATTTCTTCTGTCGGGGCATTTGGTTCGGTAGGCCATAGGCCTGGAGGCGCGGTAATCCTTCCGTATAGTAGTTCTCGCCCAGCCACGTATAGATCCAAAAAATAGGCCAATACTTTCGCTTGTTCCCATGTGAAGGTCATAGCAGTATGCTGCTGCACAACTCCCTTACCCTCCGCATTGGGCACGTCCCATTCGCCAAACAGGATCGTTAAATCAGCATCAGTTGCCTGAAATTGAAAGTGGTTCGCATACCAACGCTCGAAATTATCGTGTCGAACGATCTCAGGCTGCGGGGGGTTGGGCTTTTCTGCGGAGTCTGGCATTTTCGGTGAATCCCTTTCTTAGTCTTCTTCTCAAAGTTCGATTTGCGGGCTTCCGTGGGGATGAAGCGGCGTTGGAAAAGGCGTTCAGAAGCGAGGAAGGGGCCGACTCTTGTAGAGATTCCATCTCGATCCGCCTAGGATGACTAGGCTTGGGCTGCATTTCAATCGGAATTAGAATCGGAGGACCACTCTGCCCCGAAAGAACGTCCTGCAAAGACTTAGAATCTGGCCCTATGTCCGTTTCTAAATCCCCGCTTTCTTCTTCCTCGCTAAACGTCTTCGGGTTATTGGATTCTGGTCCCAATCCATATTCATAGTAGGGCGTGCCAGTTTCGAACTTTACCCATTTTCCGAACGGGATGAATCTCACTTCAAGAGCTACATCGAAGATTTCGGCTAGTCTTTTCAGTATCGAAAGAGAGGCTTTACCATAGCCAGGACTCTCTAACCTAGAGATTGCGTTTTGACTCGTTTCCATCTTCTCGGCCAGCTCCATTTGACTCCAACCCATCTTGTCCCTGAGTCTCCGCAGCTGGTACGCCAACTCCCGATCGAGGTTTGAACTCAAGTAGGTTGCCCGATACTTCCGTCCTTTTCGGAGGCGTGCGATTACCTCGTCCCGAGAAGTCAAGCTTGTGCGGCTGCGCCTTTCCGGCGAGAAGTTTCGCGAGTCTTCCCTTTGCGATTTGCTTACCGAGTCGGTCATTAGCTCTGTCCTTTTTGGTTCCGTGCAATATCATGTAATCGTGGTCCCGAGGACCAAACCAACCATAAAGACGATAGGTTTCGGTACCTGTCGCACAGCGCACGTCATTCGGGCGGAGTTCCGAAATCCCTTCTTCCCCTTTAAGGGGATCGAATTCCGGTTTAGACCACAGTCCACGGGGAAGATACGATTGATGCCGAAGTAAATTGATGATTTCATCTCGCGCGTCACTCGACAGAGAATCAACCCAATCCTGTACAGGCTGGCCCTCGTCTGATGCTGCATAGCCGGGGAACTCCCACCAAGCTTCATCGTCTCTTTTCCCCATAACCTTACCACAAAAATGAGATAACGCGGAAAGAATGTTCTTGATTTTTACACCAAATATGGTGTAGCCTGTGCATGTTTATGAAAGAAAAGGCCGCCAGCCCCGAGTCTACAAAACTTGGAACTGCGGCCTTTTGTCTCTGTGGGGCTATCCACGGGGAAGCGGGTCTCGCCGTGACAGGTTGGCTCGCTATCGGTTCAATCCCGATTAGCTCCACTGTTCGCTAAGCGCCCAACTCATAGCTGGTAACTACGAGTTGGGCTTTGCCTCTGGATTGCGGCCAAAGGCAGGGTTAGCACCCGCTGTCATTTTCGGCTGCGCACCAGAAGAAAGCAAGAGCCAAAATGACCTGCCACAGTTGCCAGTCCCAATGCAAGCGCTTCGGAAAGCACAGGAACGGTCTACAGCGGTTCCGCTGTGACCAGTGCCGTAAAACCTTCACCGAAGAACATACGCGGCCCTTGGATGACATGCGGCTTCCGCTAGACAAGGCTGTGAGCGTATTGCAACTGCTATTGGAAGGCATGAGCATCCGCAGTGCCGAGCGGATTACCGGCGTACACCGCGATACGATCCTGAACCTTCTCGTACTGGCCGGCCAGCGCTGCCAGAGACTCATGGAAGACAAAATCAGGGACCTGGTTGTGCACGATGTCGAAATGGATGAGGTATGGGGATTTGTCGCGAAGAAAGAGGCGCACCGCTGGGAACATGAGCGGGAAGTGTACGAAATTGGAGACGCCTACTGCTTTGTTGGGATCGAGCGGAGTACTAAGCTGGTCCTCGCATGGCACCTTGGAAAACGCGATTACGCCTCTACCACCTTGTTCATTCGCAAGCTGGCCTACGCTACGTCTCGGGATCGCTTCCAGTTGAGCAGCGACGGTTTTAAGCAATACCCGCGAGTGGTCAAGACCTATTTGTCAGGCCGAGTGGACTTTGGTCAGCTGGTCAAGGTGTACGCCAGTTCTCGCGAAGGCGAGCAGCGGTACAGCCCTGCTGAGGTTGTTGAAGCTGTCCCAACGGAAATCATGGGCCGACCAGTTAGGGAGAGAATATGCACTTCGCATGTGGAGCGCGGTAATCTTTCGATCCGCATGGCGATGCGCAGAATGACGCGGCTTACCAATGCGTTCTCGAAGAAATGGGAGAACCTTGAAGCAGCCTATGCCCTATGGTTTGCTTATTACAACTTCTGCCGCCGGCACACAACCACCAAAGTCAGTCCTGCAATGCAATCAGGACTGACGGATCATATGTGGAATTTGCAGGAGCTTCTGCAGTAGGATGGAAATGCGAATCTTGATCCACCGAAAACGCTGCATTTGAGTGCCGGAAACACTCTTGTACAGACTCGGGACACTACTAGTGTATCACGAGGTGCTTTCCATGGATCGCAATGCTTCGCGGTGGTGGTTTTTGAATCCTCTCGATTGGTTTAAATGGGTCTACGAGCTCTCTGGTGGTGAGAAGAACCCCGTACTCTCCTGCGCTATCACGATTCTCGTCTTCGGAGTGATAGGCGCAGTGATTTGGCGTGCGGGCTTTATTCAGCACCAAAAGGAGGTCCACAATTCTGAACCGCGACAAACCACGATCCAGACCGGAAACGCGACCGTATCCGGGAGGGACAACGTTACGAACACGGGCGACGGAGCCAAAATCGAGAGCAAGTCTCCCTCGCCTAAATGACTCCCTAGGAGTGGGTAGATGCGCGCTTATAGGCTGTCTCGCGTTGGCGGTTCCTTCCTTATCTAGTCAGAACGCCAAGACCGGCAATGCTAACGTAAAAGGTGATTGCAACATCACCACGACCGGTAGCAACAATTACATCGTCGTTAAAGGCTGTTCTGGACTCCCTGAAAGCACACGAAAACAAATTACGGAAATACTAAATAGCCAGAAGAAAAATCAGAAAGAAAACGAAGAGAAGTTTGAAGAGCTCCTGAAGAGGTTTGATAGGGTTTCCACCTATTTTCAAGACACCGACCAAAGCAAACGCCTTTCGGCAGAATATCCACTAGGGTATGTGATTTTTGATATAGATCACACTGATGCAGTTTTTCCATATCCTGTCCATGGACTGGAAGGTTTTACGTTCGAGTGGGGCACGGCGGCAATGATGGAAAACACCCCTGATCTCGTTACAATCCGCCTACCGGATTTATACCTTGAAAGTATGAGAATTGCATTCCTTAGAAATTCTGTTTCGTGGGTGACACCGCCTTTTGAAAACAAAGCTATTCGGGCCTACGCTGTAAATTCTGGGGGGCATACCGTTGTAGTAAATTGCGAAATACTCAGCAAGACAGATAAAGGAGTCGTCTTCGTCATTGGAATCGCAGAAGTACGAAGTCCTAGTCATTAGGCACTTTCCTCTCCAAACTCAGCAACGCACTCCTAGGACACCACCGGGATTTGCGGCAAAATTTTTGTGGAAAACTGCAAATAAACAGGGGGGGGAGGGGGGTACCCTCACCGCGCTTTGAACGATTGCACCGCTCCGAACAGGGCACTGAAGGGCGTGCTTTGCGCCCGTCACTGGTCCTTTCACGATTGTCTATTTCGAGTATGCGCGTTTCGCCGAGTTAATCGGCAAAGGGGGATCAACAAGCGTGCGCGCCGTCACAGGGTGGAGTTGATACAGCGCGTCCTCTTTTTCGAGGGCCCGGCTGGGTCGCGCGCCACGTGCAGCCGGCAGTGAGGTGGATGGACCGGATCGAAGGGGAAGGAACCACAGAAGGCGAAAATCGGGAAAAGTTTCGAGTTGTTTGAATGCTAGGTCGAGGAGGAGCGCGAGGTGTTACAAGAAGAGAACTCAGCGGGCAAGCTGATTCAGAGAACAACCTCGCAGGCTCCTCAGAGACTATGTATAAATGGCTGGATCGGCGCAAGCGGAATCTTCGGCAAGTGCATCCGCGTCGAACCGTGAGTTTGTCAACGTCCATATCGCCGGTGATTTGGACGCAGTCAAATCTTTGGCTGTTGAGCTTTTTCTTTGCGGAGTTTTGAAATCCCTTCGTCCAGCCATTTTTCATACCACTGCAGGAAGTGAAGCGTGCTGCCATCCTCGCCTCGTTCGGGAATGATCCCTTTGCCGTCGGCTTGCCGATCGATCCAAACCTCGCCTGCTTGGGGGACATTTACCACCATGAAGAAGCGTATCGCGCATCCGTAGTTGCAGATGTAAAGGACTCCTGGAACGATCCACCACTCCAAATAGCTCTCGCCTTGTTCTCCATCGGTCATGATCAAAGCGCCGTCCTCTGGTCCGGAGCTTTGCCATTGCGCTGGGTTGGTAGCGTCGGTCCATCAGACTAGCGCCAATCCTGGATCGTGAGGCAAGTGCGGCGCAGAAAACGCCTGGAGCGCCCCGTGTTGACCTGCAAAAGGTACACGCTGTCTCTGCAGGTTTCACTTTCAAATGCTCCGAAGAATAGCTGTTTACCATCCGGCGACCAAACGAGCGGTCCTTTGAAGTCTTTTTGGAAGAAAAGCATCCAGCGAGGAGCGGCGGTGAGGACCTGGCGATTCCTTCCGTCGGCGTTTGCCACAACTATCTTGTTGTTCCAGTACCATGCGATCCGATCCCCGATAGGTGAAACATTTGCGCCGGAACCGTCTCCCAATTCCGAGAGGTGGTCACCGTTGGTAAGTTCGATCTGGTACTCAACGGGGTTGCTGGAGTAGACGTTGGGTTGCGATGTTGGCACATCTCGACTGAACTCCACAAGCAATTCGTCTCCAACATGCGACCACTGCAACGGAGCCGAGTCATCGAAGCGCAGCAGAATCCCTCCCGGAGTGCTCTGCGTCGCAAGGTGGCTGGAATCCACCATCGTATTAACCGACCCATCATGAGGTGAAACGGCCTCAATTGCAGCGGGAGAAACGCCTCTCGGATCAGTGAACGCGATCTTGGTATCGTCCCAAGACCACGAAAGAGACGAGGGGGCGTATGGCAAGTCGAGCAAACGCCGAATTGAGCCAGAGTCGATGTCATAGATCGAAATTCCGCAGTCTGCCGATTGGTGACTGCTGAGAAATGCCAAAGATCGCCCATCGTGCGATAGTGATGCGCTCCAATACGGACAATGAGAACTGGCCTGCGGCAAATCCAACTTGCGTACTGTCCCTGCCTTTGCGACACCCAACGCTCGATCGATCTCGAACAGGATCGTTCCACCCCGCGACGCATTGAATCTTGCGAGTTTCTCGATGTTGGACCGTTCATCGTTCCACAAGCGATCCGAATCGTCTGCAGAATCCAACTGACCCTGGGTCGCTGCGCTCACCGGCCGGAGCAAAACAATGAGCACCAACCATCCTGCTCTTCTGGGGATCCACGTCCTTCTCTCTGCCGCATTCACACGGTTGAGCCTAGATAATTCTTCGGCCGAAGCGACGGTCCGTTGTGGCACTTCTTTTACTGCAACAGTGGATCGTTTTTCTCTCTGCTATCGAGTGGTCGGCTACTCGGCAGTTATATTTTCAGCAACCACCGTCGGAAATCGTTAACCAAGTTGCAACTTTCCGAGTTGCCGGTGACTCGTTCAACACCTGGCTGGACGCAACGGCGCAGCGTCTGTTCTTCCCCGCCGCACCCCAGTGCTACGATCTCTCCATTCATGAAGGAGTCCCGTGCCGAATCGAATCGTTCCCATGATTCACGTGCCCAGTCCATGAGGCCAGCCGGAATGTAGAGATAAATCGCCCCGGCGAGAATTGGTGAAGCACCGAGTCGCGGGTAAACATGGCTCTTGTGCTTCAACAGCAACGTGCGTTATGCTCTCTTCTGTCGAAGCATAAGGGTAAGGAGAGCCATGATGACCGAAGCCCGCCTGGAATTGCCCCAGGGGACCCTTGATCTGATCATCCTGAAAGCGCTCGCCCTCGAGGCCCTCCACGGCTGGGCCATCTCCGAACGCCTCCAGCAGATCACCGGCCAAGCCGTCCAAGTCCACCAGGGCTCGCTCTATCCCGCTTTGCATCGCCTCGAGCGCAAGGGCTGGCTGCACGCCACATGGGCGGTCAGCGAAAACAATCGTCGCGCCAAGTATTACGGGCTCACCCGCTCCGGCCGCAAGCAGCTCGAAACCGAAGCTGCAGAGTGGCGTCGGTTGACCGCGGTAGTCGACCAGGTGCTCAAAACCGCCTGAAGGGAGCTGCCGATGCTGAGCGAATTGACATACCGAGTTCGCGCCATCCTCCGCCGGAACCGCCTCAACAATGAACTTGACGAAGAATTGCGCGACCACATCGAGCGCGAGACCGAGAAGCATGTCCGCGCCGGCATCCCCGCCGAAGAAGCTCGCCGCAATGCGCTCCTCAGTCTCGGTGGCCTTGACCAGGCTCGCCAGCGCACCCGCGAGTCACGCGGCACGAACGCTGTCGAGCATCTCCGCCAGGATCTGCGCTTCGGGCTTCGCTCGCTCGGCAGGAATCCCGGGTTCACCGCTGTCTTTGTCCTCACCCTCGGCCTGGGGATCGGCTCCTGCACCGCCATCTTTAGCCTCATGATCGCGGTTATGTTCCCCCCTCTGCCTTATGGTCATGTCTCTCGCCTCGTCTACATCACTACTCCGAATCCGGGCTTCGGCCAGATTCCGCCGGAGGTATTTACTCCGGACAACTCCGACTTCGCGGATCTGAAGAGACTGAACAATTCCCTCGCGGGCATGACCCAGTTTGAGCAGGAGAGATTCAAGCTGAATCAAGGGACGACCTCGGTCGGCGGGGCAGAGGTCGATGCCAATTTTTTTTCTACGCTCCAGTCCTCGCCCGCGCTGGGCCGCGCCATCGACGCGCAGGACAATGAGCCCGGTCACTCGGCCGTCGCAGTCATCAGTCATTCCCTCTGGCAGCAGGTCTTCGGCTCGGACTCCGCCGTCCTCGGCAGGACTCTCCAACTTGATGGCAAGCCCTATCGCGTCGTCGGAGTTATGCCCGCTGAGTTTCACTATCCACACAGAACCGACCTGGATGACGCCGACCGCCACATCGACGAGACCGATGTATGGGTTCCGCTCGCCCTGACCCCTAAACAGCGCGCTGATCGCGGACTTTCGGGCGATTGCTACGCGCTCGCCCGCCTCAAGGACGGGATCTCCGCCGGGCAGGCGGCCGCGGACCTGACCGCCATCATGCACCAGCTCGATCCTCTGCACCAGGGCATTGCCTTCCGTAAGGGCTGGTACGCCTATGTCAGGCCGTTCATGCAAACTCTGGAAGCCTCTGCCCGCCCGCTCCTTTTCTTGCTGATGGGCTCTGTGCTCTTTGTCCTCCTCATCGCCTGCGGCAACGCCGCCAACTTGCTTCTCGCCCGGAGTGCCGGCCGCGCGCACGAACTTGGCGTCCGCGCCACGCTGGGAGCCGGCCGGAGCCGCCTCGTTCGCCAGATGCTCACAGAATCGCTGCTCCTCGGCGCTGGAGGAGGAACGGCGGGCATGGCCCTGGCATGGATCTTTCTCCGTCTGCTCCTCACGCTTGATCCCGGCAACATTCCTCGCTTGCAACAGGCCTCTCTTAGCGGCTCTGTACTTGCATTCGTTGCTGGTGTCTCATTTCTCACCAGCCTGCTTACGGGTGTGATGCCCGCGACGTCGGCTTCCCGCGTCAACCTGATCCAATTCCTCAAATCGGGCGGGCAGAAGGGAGCCGCGCACGGACGCAATCGCTTCCGCGCAAGCCTGATCGTGACCCAGGTTGCTATCGTTGTCATCCTGCTGGCCGGCGCCGGTCTACTCGTGCGCAGTTACATCAACCTGATGCGAGTGCCAGTTGGATTCAACTCCTCCACGCTCTCGATGCATATCGTTCTTCCGCAAAGCTACGCCCAGCCCGAGCAGCGCCGAACGTTCTATCAGTCGCTCGTCTCGCAACTCGGAGCCATTCCCGGCACGCTCGGCGCCGGCGCCGTCGTCCATCTTCCCTTCGGCGAGAGCAAGGGCATGACCACTTTCTGGGTGGAGGGATACTCGAACCAGCAGGGCCAGATGGTGGATGCCGGGGAAATCACGCCGGACTACTTCAAGACGATGGGCATGCCTCTTCGTCGTGGACGAGCCTTCACGCCGGACGACATATCCTCTTCTCCCAAGGCAGTCATCATCAATGAGGCTTTCGCGCAAAAGTACTTCGCCGGCCGCGATCCCATCGGCAAATGGGTGTCGGGCAACCAGCCGGCGCCCGAGAAGACCGTCGCAACGGATCGGTTCGTTGTTGGCATCGTCGCCGACGACCGCGACTGGACCGTGCAAGCGCCGCCGCAGCCGCAGCTCTTCACTCCTCTCTACGACCCGTCGGACGCCTACGTCGTTATTCGCTCTACGCTACCTCGCAAAGACGCCATCTCATCGGCTGCCGCAACCCTGCACCACCTCGATCCGAGTGTCGAATTCACAAACGTGCATGCCATGCATGAGCTGGTCTCCGAAGCCACCGCCCGTCAACGCTTCCAGACGGTCCTGCTCACGATCTTTGCCGCCATGGCGATGGCGCTTGCGCTTATCGGTTTCTATGGGCTGCTCGCTTACCTGGTAAATCAGCGCAGCTCGGAAATGGGCGTGCGCATCGCACTCGGCGCTACCCGCGCCCACGTCGTCGGCCTTGTGCTTCGGCAGGGATTCGCACTCGTCTCCTCGGGAATGGCGCTCGGCCTGGTGTGCGCCCTCCTGCTCACCCGCCTGCTTGCCGCATCGCTCTTTGGCGTTACAGCCCTGGATCCTGAAACGTTCATCGCCGTGCCGGCGCTATTCCTCGTCGCTACGCTCGCAGCCTGTCTTGTTCCCGCGACCCGGGCTGCGCGCTCCGATCCCATCGCCGTCCTCCGGAGCGAATAGAAAGTTGGACTATGGGGCACCCGTTGATGAATGAAAGTAGTCGGCTGCTCGGCACTAGCCAAAAGATACCTGCCGAGTCGCTGGCGATACGGGTGCAACGCTGGAAACACACGCAATCGCAAATCTGTGTACTCAGGTCAACCGCAGGCTTGAGTTGCTGGAAAAGCGGAACGTAGGAGTGTGACAGGGGCTTCAGCACTCAGCTTTCAGCCGTTAGCTCTCAGCTTTCGGCCCCGTGGTTCGGGTTGTTGATAGCCATAAAAATCCTGACGCCGGAGTTGCCAGTCACTCGCGCCTGTCAGAAAAACACGTGATTAGTTGGGCGACGGTCTCTCCATGTGATCAACCACGAGTACTGAACCGGGCGCCCTGCGCACATGGTCGGGCTCATGGCTGGAGTGAACACAAGGACGGAGCGGCGCAAATTGAGAAAATAAATCTGCCATCGAGGTTTCCACGCAGGGTGTTGCCCGTCTTCGGAACTCCGCGATCCTATGGAGTCAGTTTCTATCGCTTTAGTCATCTCCAAATCTACCGAAAGGAACGCAGGCGGACCAATGATTCTGTCGGCTTTAGTTCCCGTGTTTCGGCAAATGGGAACCAACCAAGAAATTGCCAACTTCCGACTAGGCGGTGATTGGCCACGCCCCATTCCCGTTCGATCCCGGCAACCTATGGCGCGGTTCTAATCGACGAAATCCACTTGCGGAGCCATGGGGATGATGCCGCGCTCGTGGCCCATGGCGAGCAGCCTGCGAATGGCTTCGCGGCCGTCGGCGCCGTAGTCGAGAGTGCGCTCGTTCACATACATGCTGACGAAGCGGTTGGCGAGACGGGTGTCGAGATCGCGGGCAAACTGCATGGCGTATTCGAGCGCCTGCTCGCGGTGGTCGAGGGCGTGCTGGATGCTGTCACGCAGAGCCTTGGAGATGATGGCGTGGGATTCGGCGCCGAGCGAGCGGCGGATGGCGTTGCCACCAAGCGGAAGCACGAGACCGGTGGTTTCGCGCCACCAGATCCCGAGGTCGAGGACCTTGTAGAGGCCGCTGGCTGAGTAGGTGAGCTGGCCCTCGTGGATGATGAGGCCGGCGTCGAATTTCCCCGCGAGCACCTGGGGAATGATCTGGTCAAAGGGAACCGTCTCGGTTTCGATCTCGGGATTGAAAATCTTCAGCGCGAGATAGGCAGTAGTGAGAGTGCCTGGAACGGCGATGCGGCACCTGTTGAGGCCTTCAGGTGACATGGGACGCAGCGCGACCACCATGGGTCCGTAGCCTTCGCCGACGCTGCCTCCGCAGCCCATCAGGGTGTAGTTGGACTGGATGTAGGGATAGGCGTGAAAGCTGACGGCGGTTACGTCGAAGAAGGCCTCGTTCTGCGCCCGGCGATTGAGTGTTTCGATGTCAGAGAGGGTGTGGCTGAATCGGTAGCCGGGCACGCGCACCTTGCTGGTGGCGAGGCCGTAAAACATGAACGCATCATCGGAGTCGGGGCTGTGCGCGATGGAGATGTCAATGGTGGCGGGCTTGGCGGCAACGGATGAAGACTGGGTACTCACGACTCGAGAACGTCCTTTCAGCAAAAGAAAACAGGATGACAGGAGATCAGGGATTTGTGCGACGACGGTGGAACCGGCGCAGTCCAGCGGCACATCCGGCTGCAGCGGCCACCTTGAGGGCATCGCCAGGCAGGAACGGCAGCATGCCCAGAGACAGAGCTGACTGGAGCGAGAGGTGGCTGAGAGCGGCGAGCCACAGTGCTCCGCAGAGCAGGATCAGGAAATCGCCCGCGGCAGCGACCGCAAGACCTTGGATGAAATTCGGCCGCACTCGAAGGCGGAGGAAGGAGATGAGCCAGGCTGCGAAGGGATAGGCGACGAGGTAGCCGCCAGTGGGTCCGAAGAGATGGGCGAACCCGCTGATCGCAGGGCTGGGCGCGAACACCGGCAGGCCCAGTGCGCCTTCAGCGAGATAGGCTGCGAGGGTCGCGAACGCCATGCGCGGGCTCAACAGCAATCCAAGCAGAAGCACGGCGAACGGCTGGACGGTGAGAGGAACGGGGGTGAACCAGAGGGGAATGGCGAGATGAGCGCAGACGGCGAGAAGGAGGCTGCCGCCGAGCACGATGCCGCCGATGCGGAGCGAGCGCAAGGCAACGCTTGAGGCAATCGGGGAGGCAATGGAATTGGAAAGCTGGTTGCTCATTGTGTTCCCTCAGGGCCCGGGTTCGAGGTCGGTTTCATCCACCATGGGGTGGTCGTCCTGGCGGCTGCGCTGTCTTTGCCTGCTCCGCAGCCACACATGGCGCGCGATACCCGCCACCGCTAACAACAGGGCGCCCAGCGAGACGAGAAAAGCAACCATGAGCCAACGCATGATGGCGAAAGGCCAGAATATCAGACGCTGAAGATGCGAATGGCGGGAGGGACGAGTAGATGGGCGGAGGACCTAGGTGTGCTTGAGGTTGGAGTGAAGCCAGCCGAGATAATCGCGGCTGCCTGATTCGATGGGAAGGACGAGGAATTCAGGCGTCTGGTAGCTGTGCAGGGCTTTGAGGCGCAATTCGAGGGCGGCGAGCTGTTCGGACTCGGTCTTGATGAGGAGCAGAGTTTCCGCGGCGGACTCGACCTCGCCCTGCCAGCGGTAGATGGATTGCGCGGAGGGGAACAAAGTGGCGCAGGCGGCGAGGCGCTCTTCGACGAGCGCGCGAGCGATGCGGCCGGCTTCGTCGGCGTCGGTGACGGTGGTGAGGACGATGCGGGCGGAGGCGCTGGATTCGGGCATGGTGGCAAGTGTACGAGCCGATTTTGCAAGTGAGGGAATTTTTTGTGTGGGGTGGGTCGCTTGCCCGCTTGGGCTGGGTGTTGCAGACTGTACGGTGCGGTCTGTGAGGCGTGAAACATGTTCTGTGCGCGCGCCGGAGCGGATTCGATGGGAGAAAGAGAATGGCGATTAAATTCGGCACCTCCGGCTGGAGGGCCATTGTTGCGGATGAATTTACCGTAGCCAATATCCGGCTGGCGGTTGCAGGCATTGCCGCGTATGTGAAAACGCAGCCGGAGCCGCATCGCGTGCTGGTGGGGCGTGATCCGCGATTTCTTGGTGAATCTTTTGTGAATGAAGCGGCGAACGTGCTGGCCGGAGCCGGGGTAACGCCCATCGTGATTCCAAAGCCCGCGCCAACACCGGCGATTGCGTATGCCGTGCGGCAGATGAAGACTGTAGGGGCGATCAACTTCACCGCCTCCCACAATCCGCCGGAATACAACGGGATCAAGTATTCAACGCCGGATGGCGCGCCGGCTCTGCCCGAGGTGACGAAGCAGATCGAGGCCGCCATTGCGAAGAATGGCAACGCGACGCCGGCAATGGGCAAGGCTCCGGAAAAGGGATATGAAACGACCGACGTGAAGCCCGCGTTTCTAAAGCGGCTGGGTGAGCTGGTCGATTTGAAGGCGATTGCCAAGTCGGGGATCAAGGTCGTCTTCGATCCGTTCTGGGGGGCGGGCCGCGGTTACAGCTGCCACATTCTGCGCGAGGCGGGCGTAACGGTGGAGACGGTGCATGACTATCGCGATGTGCTGTTTGGCGGACACGCGCCGGAGCCGGACGATCATCTGCTGGGCGACGCCAAGGCGAAGATGAAGGAGATCGGCGCCAGGATCGGCATCGCAACCGATGGCGATGCGGATCGGTTCGGCATCGTGGATGAGGACGGGACATTCATCCAGCCGAATTACATCATCGCGCTGCTCTTCGACTATCTGGTGGAGACGCGCGGATGGAAGAACGGCGTGGCGAAGAGCGTGGCGACGACGAACCTGGTGAACGCGCTGGCGGAACATCACAAGGTTCCGCTGTTCGAGACGCCGGTGGGATTCAAGTACATTGGCGAGCTGATCATCGAGGACAAGATTGCGATTGGTGGCGAAGAGTCGGCCGGTCTGACGATCCGCGGGCATGTGCCGGAGAAGGATGGCATCATCGCCGGATTGCTGGTGACGGAGATGGTGGCCGCGCGCGGCAAGAGCCTGGGCGACCAATTGAAGGCTCTTTTTGCCAAGGTTGGTTCCTTTTACCCCGTTCGGGAGAACTTCCGCTTGACCCCGGAACGCATGGCCGGATTCACTGAAAAGTTGAAGGCCGATCCCACCGAGCTGAGCGGGCGCAAGGTGGCGAGTGTCGTACGCACCGACGGGCTGAAGCTGATTCTGGAGGACGGCTCGTGGGTTTGCTACCGGTTGTCGGGCACCGAACCGGTGGTGCGGGCGTACACCGAGGCGCGCAACGAGAAGGATATGGTTGCGCTGCGGAGTGCGGCTGAGAAGTTCGTCCTCTCATGATGGGTTGGCATGCAAAAAGAAAAGAAAGAAACAGGGAGGAACGCGGCGGGGCCGGAGGCCGCTCCGCTGCACGAACGCGCTTTGGACTGGGCACAGCGTGGATGGCGTCCAGCGGGAACGGCCGTTGCCGTTGCTCTGGCATTGCTGTTTGGCTGGGGCGTGGTGAACGGGAAGCATGGGCTCTCCTCATGGGAGCAGCAGCGCACCCAGGACAAGCGGCTGCGCAAGCAGATCGAAGACCTTCAGCAGGAGAATGCGCGGCTTCGCGATCACATCCAGCGGCTCAAGTCGGACCCTGACGCCATCGAGCACGAGGCGCGCGAGCAACTGCACTATGCGCGTCCCGGCGAAGTGATTTATACCGTGCCGGCTGATTCGAAGGGCGATTCCGCGCCGCCCAGCAAATAATTAAGCCGGCTTAGCTTCGACTCACTTTTCAGGAGCGCCAGGTCGCGGTCATTTTGCGGGTCCCAGCCAGTGGACGCCGGCGCCGACCAGCGGAGCGCGCTCATCGAGCTGCGCGATGCGGATTTCCATGCGGGTTCCGTGGAGTTCGGCCCTGGTGGCGGGCAGAAAAAGCGGGGCGCTGCGAGCGATGCCCCCGCCCAGCACGACAACATCGGGAGCGAAGTCGGTGAGCAACTTCTTGATGGCGATACCGAGGCTCTTGCCGAATTCCTCGAACACGGCAACCGCTTCCGGCTCGCCGCCGGTGGCATAGTGCGCGATCGATGCGACCTCGCGCTCCTTGCCCTTTCGCTCGCGGTAGGCCTTCTTCAGGGCTCGCGTGGAGATCTGGTCTTCGACGATCCCGCCTTCGTAGGGCACGTTCCAGATTTCGCCGCCCGGCGGAACGCCCTTGCCCTCGGTCTGGACTTCGCCGTCGATGGCAAAGCCGGAACCGACGCCGGTGCCGAGGGTGAGCACTACGACTCGCGAGAAGCCCTTGGCTGCCCCCGCGCCGATTTCGCCCAGCATGTAGGCCGCCGCGTCATTGAGGAATGAAACCTGTCCCGGCCGCCACCCGAAACGGTCGGCAAGCGCCTGGCGCAAGTCGAGGCCGAAGAGGTAGGGCAGCTTGTGCTGCATGAAGCTGATGCCCTTCGCGTAGTCGAATGGGCCGGGCATGGCGAACGAAGCGCCTGCGATGGCGCTCATGTCGCCGGTGGCCTCCTTGGCTAATGATTGCAGCACATCGACAAATGCGGAGAGAGACTCCTTGGCAGGCAACTGAGCGCGGGCGATTGGCCCGAGCTCGAAGGCTGGTTCGCTGCACACGGATGCCGAGATGTGGCTGCCGCCGACGTCGTATACGATCACTTTCCGGCTCAAGTTGCCGTTCCTCCGCTTGCGCTTTCGAGGTCGTGATCCATTGTAATGAGGTGGGGCTGCCCGAATCTTTCACGCGGGGTGAATGTTCAGAAATCGACATGCGCGCGGACTGAGCCGACCCACACTGGACCGCGATCCCGGTTGTAGCCGGGATGATCGATGTGCTGCACGTCGATGGAATAGAACATGCCCCGCCAGAAATGCCAGGTGTAGTAACTCTCGACGATGTTTTCGCGGCCATAGTTGAGCTTGCCGTCCCCGAGAAGGAAACCGAGGCCGCCGAGCGCAAGGTAGTTCTGGTGATCGCGCTTGATGGCGTTGGAGACGACGGCGAGAGCGAGTTTGTCCTGCATCCGATGCCAGCGGTTGCCGGCATAGTCACCGCAGAGTTCCACGGTCTGGTCCACTTCGGTGTACGCGAAGGATTCGTGCTGTCCTTCATTCCATCCGAAGCGGCCGCAAAGACGCAGGTTCGAGGTCACCTCCTGCTGGGTGTTGTAGCCAAAGCCATACTTGAGCGCGCCGAAGCGTTCATGCAGGGTGACGGCGGGAGCGCTCACTCCATACTGCGCCGTGTCGGAGCCGTTCAGGAAGTCCTGGACTGCCTCGCGATAGGTTCCCATGTGCGCGCGATTGGCGTAGAAGAGAATGCGCTGCGTGCCTTTGTGGTTTGCGACGATTCCGCGGCGCAGCTCGAACTCGGTGTTCTGGCCGTGAGCTCGACTCAAGGCCCAATCCATATCGATTCCATTGGCGACGATGGGCATGGCAAAGAGCCCGTAACGAATGCTCCAGGCGCGGTCGTCGTACTCGGCCATGCCTCCCACGGTGTAGCCGCGCGTATCCGCGGCATAGTCCCATGCGCCGTTGTTATCCACGGTCCAGTTCATGAATTGCAAGTGGCTGTCGGAGCCGATGTCGTTGATGTCGAAGAAATCGGGCAGCGTCATTTTGCCCAGACGGAACTCGATGCGGCGCGCGGGAACTTTGGGAGCGAGGGCAAAGAAGTTCGCTTCCTGGTCGACGGTCTCGTCCGTGAGGCCGATGACCTGGTGAATCTCATAGCGGGCCGGGTACGGGACCGAACCGAGATTGGGATTCCGAACGACATCAAGGTTGGTGAAACCTGCAAGGCCGAAGGCCTGACTGAGTCCTCGGCCGCCGGAACTCTCTAAATCGAAGATCAAGTCCGTGTTGTATCGGATCGAGTTCGTGGGCCGGAGCGCCGTATACAGCGTTCCCAGAAGCGATGTCTTGTATTCGGCGGAGCTGCGAAAGCTGTGGGCGCCTTGATAGGGCGAATGAAAGGGGAGCCGCCCCTGGAAGATGATGTTGGCTTGTCCGGAGAGCCAGTAACGGCTGCTTTCGGGATGGGGAAACATGGTCACCGGCGGATCCTGGGGTTCCTGAGGGGATGGCGTGGGAGCCTGGGCGCGCACGCCTGTGGCCGGCGCGAGCAACAAAGCGCCAGCAAACAGCAGAGAGATCAGCGAAGGCGGGCGGAACACGGGTCACCTTTCAAGGAACTGGCCTGGGAGAATGAGCTGGGGTAGAATCAGGCATAACGATACCCCCGCTCAGTATAGACTATACCCAGGTAGGGTATTGTTCAAGAGGAGAATTCGATGGCGCCCCATGAACGAGAGCAGATCAAGCTGTTGCAACGGGTGCGAAGGCTTCGCGGCCAACTGGATGCGGTGGAGCGTTCGCTCCATTCCGATGCCGATTGCGGAGACCAGTTGATGCTGCTGGCGGCGGTGCGGGGCGGGGTGAACAGCCTGATGGGGGAAGTGCTGGAGACTCACATCCGGTTTCACTTGACAGACAGGGCGAAGGAGAAGATTGCGCCCGAGCTCGCCGAGGATCTGATTGATTTGGTTCGCGCCTATCTCAAGTAGTTTCATGACGAAAGGCCTTCGTCGATTCTGAAATTCAGCCTATCGGGATAAGTTCGCGGAATCATTAACGTACGGTTCAAATCCGGGGGATCGCGAGTCCGGCTGTGGAACAAGTGTGCCCAAATGCCACGATGGACTCCAGGAAATGCCCCATCGGTAACGTGGAGACGATTCCCACCGCGATGAGGATGATTGCGGATCACATACGAATATGACCAAGCCGGATGTATGATTTCTGGACGGTTGGCTGAAACATTGCGACCGGGTATATCTATCCACGTTTTTTGGAGTGTCCAGTGCAAGAGTTCGTGCTGCAGGATTTTGATCGACCCGCGTTGTCTTCTGCAGGGCCGGAGCACAAGCCAAGAACCATCGCTGAAACGGGAGTGCGCGAGGGAGTGCTGGAAGACATCGCGCTGAAGACGCTGTATGCGTCCGGTCCGTTCTCAGTGATCGAGCTTGGCAAGCAGACCCATCTCACCTTTGAAGTAGCGCAGGATCTATTCAACCGCATGCGCGGGAAGCTGCTTTGCGAAGTGGTTGGAATGATCAGCAATGTGCCGAAGATTTCCATTACTTCGCACGGCCGCACCCGAGCGCTGGAACTGCTGTCGCAGAGTCAGTATGTGGGCGCTGCTCCGGTGTCGCTGAAGAGCTACGTCGACCAGGTGAGAAAACAAAGCGTGCGCGGCGTTACCGTGGGTCCGCCGGACGTGGAGAAGGCGTTTTCGCATCTCGTCATGGATCGAAAGACGCTCTCGCAATTTGGCACGGCGCTGAATTCCGGGGCGGCGGTGTTTTTATACGGACCGCCGGGAACCGGGAAGACGGCGTCTGCTGAGTGCCTGTCGCGGGTGCTGGCTACGGATGAGGTCTGGATTCCGTATGCGGTGGAGGTGGACGGGCAGATTATTACTGTCTACGACCCGGTGATTCACGAGCCGTCGAAGGAAGCCAAACCCGAGAACCATGATGAGCGGTGGGTGTGGTGCAGGCGGCCGACCGTGATGGTCGGCGGCGAACTGACTGCCGAGATGCTGGACCTGCAATTCAATCCGGCGACCAGTTACTACGTTGGCCCGATGCAGATGAAGGCCAACAATGGCGTGCTGATTATCGACGATCTCGGTCGCCAGCGGATTCGGCCGGAGGAGCTGCTGAATCGCTGGGTGGTGCCTCTCGATCGAAGAATCGAATTCCTGACGCTGGCCGGTGGGCGGAAGATCGAAATTCCGTTTGAGATGCTGGTGGTGTTCGCCTCAAACAAGAACCCTTCCGAGATTCTGGACGCGGCGTTTTTGCGGCGAATTCAAACCAAGATCCACATCGGCGGTGTCACAGACGAGCAGTTTGGGGAAATCTTCAAGCGGGTTGCCGCTGCCCAGGGGCTCAAGACCGATCCTGTTGTCATCACGGAACTGATCGACATTATCCGAAACGTCTTGAAGCAGGAACTGCTCGGCTGCCAGCCTCGCGACTTGCTCAACCAGGTGCTGTGGTCAGCCAAATACGAGGGTAAGACGCCGCAACTGGATCGCGCCGCGTTGTCGTCGGCAGTGGAAGCGTACTTCCTGCAAAAGGTCTAGTACCGCCTCGCATTGAACGAGCTGCACGGGTGATTCGAGCCCGCAGAAATCCGTGTCCCCGTTCGGGCCGCCCGGTTGCAGCCGGTTGTTGCGCGCGGTTAAGGAAGTGGGGAACGGCTTAGAGCTTGCTCCAGCCGAAGAGAAAGAGCGCACCGGCCGCAAGCAGCGTGACGTCGATGATGAGCACGAAGACGCGTTCGGGCAGTCGATCGACCACTTTCTTTCCCGCGAAGGAGCCCGCGATCATGATGGGTCCGAGCGCTAGCCCCATGAGAACGGCATGCAGAGGCAGTACCGACGATTCGCGATAAGCGATGAGCTTGGCGACGTGCATGACGACGGTGGAGAGCGCTTCTGTGCCGATGTAGGCGCCCTTGACCAGTCCGTACGCCAGGAAAAATGGGGCCATGATGGGCCCGACGCTGCCCAGCAGGGCTGATAAGAAGCTCGCGCCTGCGCCGATGGCAGCGAAGGATTGAAGAGGCGGTTTCCATGAGGCGGTTTTGGGGCGATGCCGCCAGATCACGATGAGAATGAGGAATGCGCCAAGCACGCGGGTAAGCGCGGCAAGGGGCGCGTGCGCAAACAGGAATCCGCCAAGGATTGCGGTGGGCACGCCGCCGAGGGCGAACCAGCCCACGACGTTCCAGCGAAGCTCGTGGCGATTGAACCAGACGCGGCTGGCGTTGCCGATGAGCTGGGCTACCGTGAGGATGGGGATCGCTTCGCGCACGCCGAACACCAAGACCAGCATGGGCAAGAGCACGGCGGCGCCGCCAAAGCCGGTGACAGCAGCCAGCAGAGCTGCGATGAATGCGACGAGGGCCAGCAGGGCGAGTCGGATCGGCTCAGGCATAGTTCAAGTGATGCAGCGGCTGCTGGCGTTCAGGCGCGACCGGCGAATTCACCGTTCTCAGTGGACACCTTTACGCGGTCGCCTTCCTTGACGAAGAACGGAACCTTGATTTCGAGGCCGGTTTCAAGACGCGCAGCCTTGGTAACGTCTCCCCGGGCCGTGTCGCCGCGCGCGCCGGGTTCGGTGTAGGTGACAGCGAGCTCGACTTTTTCAGGGAGTTGAAGTCCGATCGGGTTGCCATTGTAGCGATCGACTTTGACGATGGCGCCTTCGAGCAGGAACTGGAGTGCGTTGCCGATCTTGTCGCTCGATAGAGTCATGGTCTCGAAGGATTCCTGGTCCATGAAGTAGGAGCCGTCGGCGTCGGAGTAAAGGTAGGTGGCCTCAACGGTTTCGAGGTCCGGCTCTTTGAATTTGTCGCCGGCCTTGAAGGTTTTGTCAAAGACAGCCCGAGTAAGCAGGTTTCGCATCTTGAGGCGAACCAGCGTCTGGCCGCCGCGAGCGGTGGGAGTGGAGACTTCGACGTCCATGCAGTAAAAAGGGGTGTTTTCAAATTCGAAGTACATCTTGCGCTTGACGTCGATCGCATCGATCAGGGCGGCCATGCACTGATTTTAGCGGCAGGAAGCAATAAAGAGTCGTGGCAGTGCTTCGCGGGGCCGGACCGCTACAATCAGCCTCATGCAGGGACGACCGGAACACGACGAAGTTGCGCCGTATTACTTCACTTACATCGACCAGGTGACTGGCGACGATCCGCTCCGCGTGATCGAGAGCCAACTCGACGAGTGTCTTTCCGTGCTTGGCCGGATCTCCGATGAAAAATCGCTGTATCGATATGCGGCGGGGAAGTGGAGCATCCGGCAGGTGCTGAACCACGTGACCGACACGGAGCGAGCGTTCATCTTTCGCGCCTTGTGGTTTGCGCGCGGTTTCGACGCGCCGCTGCCGAGCTACGACCAGGAGATTGCGGCTGCGGGCGCGCAGGCCGATGGAATTGCATGGGCCGCCCATGTGCAGGAGTTCAGGCACGTCCGCGAAGCAACGATCCTGTTCTTCCGGAACCTGCCGGCGGAGGCGTGGATGCGCAAGGGCATGGCGAGCGGGAATCCGTTCACGGTGCGGGCGCTGGCGTTCATCACCGCGGGGCACGTGACGCATCACTTCAGGATTCTGCGAGAACGGTATCTGTCGGGGACGCCGGTCTGATCCCTTTGCCCAGATCGCCAGGAGCAGGAGAGCTCGCATCCACGAACGAAGAGCCGTTCCCGATACAAGCGGAACCGCTTCTCTGGAACCCGATGGGCGAATCCGAGACAGGGCCGCCCCTGGGAGGCCAGGTTTCTATTTTACGACTACTAACCGCAGAAAAACTTGCCGCCGCAATCGGTCACGTAGAACCCCGAGCCGTCGCTTTCTATGCGAATGCTTGCGTCTTTGGCACGTCCCTTAACGGCACCGCGAATGTCGCCGACCGTAGCCACTCCAGCGTGAATGTACGGACCCAAGAACTTCTGAGCGTCTTCGGAATCCGCCAAATGTGCGTACCGGCTTTCCAATAGATGAACCGTCATGCATAAACTCTATACCTTGTGCGAGTTCCCAGCAACGCGCGGTCCTAGGGCACATATCGATTTACCCTTCACGCATGCAACGCACGCTGGCCGAACACATTGCCTACCTCGAACAGAGGATTGCGGCACTCAAGAATGAACTGGAGAACCCTTCAAGAACGCCCATGGAGAAGGTTGAGTTGAAAATCGACCTCGGTATCGCGGAGCGGTCTCTCGCGCATTTCCAGAAGGCGTTCGCACTCGAACGCAAGCTATCGGAAACAATCCGCAAATTCGGCCAGAGTTCAGACTGAACCTACGACCGAATCCACGCTTTGTTTACCTGAATCCGCGCGGAGAAGCATTGCAGCACGATGAGAGTGCAATGAGTGACCGTGATGCGCGTCCGGGCGGCCAGGGATCGCCAGGGCTTCCTTCCGTGACCGGTCAAAAGCCCTACACGTTTCGCTGACACAGGTGACCCGGGAATTTTTGGATCTTGACTCGTCCACGGATGAGAAATAGCCTTCCGTACAAGATTTAACCCGAAGAAGGCGATGAAACCATGGTTTGACTTGATCGAGGCCGCCAAATACTGGCGGCTTCTGCTTTTTGAATGCCCAGTAATATCAAACTGAACCCGCCGAGCCGCGATTTCGCAAATGGGAGGGAGGCTTGGATTCTCTGCTGAATGTGTTGCTCGTGGTGACCGGTGCTCTGCAGGTGGGCGCACTGGTAAAGCGCCTCGCCGGACGCAACCGCGCAGCTCTGGCCATGGCCGGAACCAACGCCGCGCTGGCGCTTGTGTTGGCTCTGGTTGACTTCGTGGTCGTGATGCGAAGCAACCAAAAGATGGATTTGGCGGAAGCTGCTGTTGTCGTGCTGGCGGCGGCTGCAACGGGAGCGGCAGCCATAGGACTGGCAATGCGAAGGGAATCAAGCTGGCTGTTCTGGCCGGTCTGGATCTGGAACCTGGGGTTGATCTATCTGCTGATCTCTTTGAGGTTCTTCTTCCGGGTGTACTTTTGATCTGCGCCGGTTTACAGCGTTTGGAATCGTTGACAGCCTCGTCTTTGAGGAATTGATGTTCGTCCGCCGAGAACCGGCAGTCGTTATTCGTTCTGGAATTGGCGCAATCATGTGAGGCAGATGCGACACTGTGAGCATTTTGAAGAGTTCGTCGGCAAGTGCGCAACCCGATTTTGGTGACGTTGGTGATGAGCGCCGGCGTTGAAGTCTCTGTCAAGACACTCCGGGCCAGCACAGGCGAGCCAGGCGCTTTGTCACTAGAGCTGCGAGAGGAAGCGCTGTTTCTCGTATTCGTATTCGTCTGCCGATAAGGCGCCCGAGTCGAGCAGGGCCTTGAGCCTGAGAAAATCTTCCGCTTCGGTGTCGGACTGGAGCGCCGGGTTCGCGAGCACTCGCGCTTTCTGGCGCGCGAAGTCCTCGCTCGAGATGCCGCCGGCATCCGAGAGCGCTTTGATTTTCTGGACGCGCTCGACAAGTTGACGCAGGGTGATTCCTTCCGATTCGCTGCTTTTCGCGGCGGGAACCGGAGATGCTGAAGAGTCGGGTGACCGCGAAGCGAAAGCGGGATGCAGGTTGGCGGCGTGAAGCAGGAATTCCGCGAGCGGATCGAGATTGCGGCGCACCAGGGGGATCAGCGAAATCACGGGGATGGCGACAAGCAGGAGGAAGATCCACGCATAAACATCCGGCGGCCGGCGGAAGACGGCCAACGCAACCTGCTGGTACGCCGCGAGAGCGTCTCCTGTTGCACTCTGGATCGCAGCGGCATTGAGCTGATTCACAGCCATGTTCAACAATCGCAGGAATTCGGCGGAGCCGGCCTGGTTGGCGGTGGTTGCCATATTGGCTAGGTCGGTGCGGCCGATGAAGAAGCATGCGCAGGGAAGCTCGTAAGCGCGATAGGCGAGGATGAGCAGGATCAGAATGGTGAGCTGGATGATGATTTTTCCAAGGTCGGCATATTTCGGGTTGTATGCCCGGATCATGTGACCCGTCTGCAAAGCGAATTGCAGGAGCGCGAGAAAGACGAGGGTGTCGATGGTTGCGTTGGTAATGACAACAGGGCTGAGGAGCGTATCACCGAGGGTTGAGCCATTCTTGAGCACGGGAAGCGAAGCGATGACGGCGCGCAGGATGAGGAGAGCGACGATTCCCAGTCCGGTACGTAAGGTAGTCCTCGTAAAGCTGGGCCCCAGAGCGGCTACAGGTTGCTCCACATGGATTCTCCTTCCCGCATGCCTCACCGGGCAGGGGGGCGTTCTGTCTGACGATGAGAAGGATTGTAGTGCCAACGCAGGGTTCTTCCAATGGGGCATTGGAGGCAAAGCACCGCCTGTGAGTGAAAGCGCGACGACGGTGCAGGAGTTTTCCGGGCTAGACAGCCGGAGCCCGCATGGATTCAAGGGCAGTGGTGAGGTCGGCGGTCAGCGTCTGCTGAGCTTCCTGAATCAGCTTGGCGCCCTGGCTGGTGAGATAGAAGACGTCGATGGCGGTTTCGCCTTCCGTGTCGATGAGCGCGACCTCGATGTTGCATTGGTGCGTGGAGAGCGTGAGCGCGATCTGGCGAAGAAGGCCGGGAACATCCTGCGCAACCACCTGCAGCAGGGTGGAGTGGCTGGAGGATTCGTTATCGAAGGAAAGGCGCGTGGGGACCTCAACCTTGATGCTGCTCGAGTGGTTGAGGTGAGAGCGCGATTCGAGCATGAGCTCGACCGGGACCTTTTGGGCGACGACGTCGTAGAGATAGGCGACGAAACGCTCTTTTTCGCTGGGATTGAGCTCGATGGTGCGGAAGACGTCAGTGAACTGGAAGCTGTCGACGACGACACCGGCATCGTTTGAGAAAGCGCCTGCCTTGACGATGTTCATGCCCCAGGCGGCGAGGGCGCCGGCCACATCGGCGAAGAGACGGCGCCGGTCGCGAACGATGACGGTGAGATCGAAGAGCTGGCGATGGGGGCGAAGGTCGAGCTGGACGGGATTCTTGTCGAGGTTGGCGGCGAGCTGGAAATGACTGCGGATCTGTTCGGGGAGGCGGGTTTGCAGGTAGCGCTGCGGGAGACCTTCAAGGAACTGGCGAAGCGCATCGTACTGCGACGGCGGGACCATGGATCGGATGCGATTGAGGAGGGTGGGGTCGATGGCTGCGTGATATCGGACCTCGTCTACGCTGCGGTCCATGAAGTTGGCGGTAGCCATGTAGAACTGCCAGAGGTTTTCGGCTTTCCACGGCGTGAGCGCTTCGGGATTGACCGCCTTGATGTCCGCATAGGTCATGAGCGTGAGCATCTTGAGAAGCATCGGGCTGCCGATTTTGTCAGAAAAGGCTCGAACATTATCGACGTCGAAGATGTCGCGGCGCATGGCGTTCGACATTTCAAGATGCATGCGAATGAGCTTGAGGACTGCCTCGCGCTCTTCGGCGTCGAAGTCGAGGCGGGCGAGAAAGCTGTCGGCCAGCTCGACGCTCTGGCCGGTGTGTTCGCCGGTGCGGCGACCCTTGCCCGTGTCGTGCAGGAGCAGCGCGAGCAGAAAAAGATCGAGGCGATCGATTTCAGGGAGCAACTGGGCGAGACGGTGCTCGTAGTCGTGGACGGGCTTGCGCAGGCCGTGCACGTTATCGATGGTGAGGAAGGTGTGCTCGTCGACGGTATAGCGGTGGTAGCTGTCGCGAATCACAAGCGCATCGATGCCGTGAAACTCGGGGATGAGCATCTCAAGCACGCCGAGCGCGTGCATGGTGCGGAGCGCGTGTGCCGCGTGCGGTCCCATCAGCACTTCGCGAAGCGCGTTCCAGAGGTAAGGACCTTCGGGGATGTGGATGGCGAGCGCGGGCAGGGCGTCGGTAATGCGGTCTTCGGCGGCCTGCGACAGGGTGTACCCGTGCGTCGCCATGAGCGAAAAGATGCGGAGGATGGCGGCGGTATCGCTGAACTGTGCGCCGGGGAGGATGTCGATGCGGCCCTGGTCGAGAACGAAGTCGGTGCCGGCAATGGGTGTACGGCGGCGGCGGAACTGGCGATAGAAGCTGACGGGCGCGGGCAGGTGCTCCATCAATAGCGCGGCACGTCGATAGATGACTCGCGCGTGGCGATAATAGGTGCGCATCCAGTAAGCGGGATCGGCGGTGCCGCGGGTTTCGAGGCCGATGGAGTTGGCGGCAGCTTCGTCCTGCGATTGCCAGTCGAGGGTGTTTACGTCGCGGCCATGGCGAAAGTGCAGAAAACATCGGGCGGCGGCGAGGAAGTCGAACGCGGCCTCGGCGTCTCCGCGGGCGGATTGGAAAATTCCACCGCGCTGGCGGGGCCATTCCCTGGTCTCTTTCAGGTGGAAGAGCAGGGCGAACCAGACGGCGAGGTGGAAGTCGCGCAGGCCGCCCGGACACTCCTTGAGATTGGGCTCGAGATGGAAGATGGTGTTGCCGTACTTGGAGTGGCGGGCGCGGGCGATTTCGCCAAGCTTCTGGGTGACGGTGTTCCACTCGCTCAGGAAGAGGCCGGGAAGGATGGTTTCGTGGAGCTGCTTGTAAAGGGGAAACTGCCCGGCGAGGAAGCGGCGATCGAGAGTGGCGAGGGTGAATTCGAGGTTATCGGGATCGAACCGGCCGGCCTCTTTCATGGTGCGCGAACTGGGGCTGGCGCGAAGGCCGATGTCCCACATGCCCTGGATGATGGCGCGGACGGATTCCTGCGTCAGTTCCTCAGCTTTTTCGTCGGCGAAGGTGAAAAGGACGTCGATGTCGGAGAACGGGAACAGGTCCTTGCGCCCGTAGCCGCCGAGCGCGAGCAGCGCGACGTTGGGCTGAGGCTGGCCAGCGAATGCACGCCGCCACATTTCGATGAGGATGCGGTCGACTACAGCGGAGCGGCGGCGGATCGCGGCGGTACCGTCTCCTGTTCGCTCGCAGGTCTGGCGGACGAGTTTCATCTCGCGCAGATACTGGTCCCGTAGATCGTCGACCGCGAAAGCGACTGGAGGCATGTGAGTTTTGGGTAAGGCCAGGGATTTCGGGTCCCTGAGAAACTTGTCTGCCGCCGCCAATTCATTGAGAAAAGACGGTTTGAAGACCTTCAGCTTAGTGGATACAGCATCCCCGGCCTGCGATCCTGGTTGTGCGCCGAAGGAAAAGAATGTGTGAACAGAATACTAAATTTTGTGTGGAACGGTGAGAAACGAAGGCGCCGGAACGCGCTTTTTCCGCAGCTGGTTCTGACAAAGGATTGCTCACCGGCGGAAAAAAGGCTTGCCTTTCCACAGGTTCGAGCCTATGAATTGCGTGTCCGATCGCCCATCATGCTGTCGAGATGGCTGCGCCAGGCGAGAGATGAAAGCGCAACTCTACAGCCATCCAAAACAATCGAGGCCGCTCCAATTGGAACGGCCTGCGGGTGCTTCGGTGCTTTGAGCTAGAGTGCGGATTCGCCGCGCTCATCGTTGCGGATGCGGATGGCCTCATCGATGCGGCTGACGAAGATCTTGCCGTCGCCGATGCGGCCGGTACGCGCCGCGCCCATGATGGCCTGGATGGCGTTTTCCTTGAGGTCGTCGGTGATGACGATCTCGATTTTCACTTTGGGGAGCAAGTCGACGGTATATTCGCGGCCGCGATAGAACTCGGTGTGTCCCTTTTGCCGGCCGTGGCCACGGGCCTCGAGAATGGTCATTCCCTCGATGCCTGCTTCCAGCAGCGCATCCTTGACTGCATCGAGCTTCGAAGGCTGAAGAACCGCCTCAATTTTGAGCATATGCAAATGCCTCGGATGACAGCGTAACAGGCCAAACGGCTTTGTGGGCCGAGTGGACTTTTTTAGTTAACTGTTGAAATCGTAACCTTCTTCACCATGCTGCGAGAGGTCGAGACCCTCCGACTCGTCCTCGGGCGCGAGACGAAGTCCGACCACCTTGTCCACGATGAAGAGCAGCACCAGCGTGCCGACGATGGAGATGCTCCAGGCGATCGCGACACCCGCTGCCTGATTGCCGATCTGGCTCCAGTGACCGTCGATGCCGCCGGTGGCAACGCCCTTGCCGAATGCGGGATTGATGGCCTGCGTGGCGAAGATTCCGGTGAGCAGCGCACCGACGGTTCCGCCGGCGCCGTGGACACCGAAGGCATCGAGCGAATCGTCATAGCCGAAGAGTGACTTGACCTTGAAGACCATGAAGGAGCAAAAGAAACCGGCGAGGAGCCCGATGACGAGGGCGGCCATGGGCTGCACGAATCCGGATGCGGGAGTAATGGCGACGAGTCCGGCGACCGCGCCGGAAATGGCCCCCAGAGCTGTGGGCTTGCCATTGTGCAGCCACTCAAAGATGGTCCAGCCGAGAGCGGCGGTTGCCGTGGCGAAATGGGTGTTGATGAAGGCACTGGTGGCAAGCGGTCCGGAGTTGAGGGCGCTGCCGGCATTGAATCCGAACCACCCGACCCAAAGCAGGCACGCACCAATAAAACTGAGCACCAGCGAATGCGGCGCCATCTTGGTATGGGGATAGCCAAGCCGCTTGCCAAGATAGAGCGCTGTGATGAGCGCGGAGACGCCGGAGGTGATGTGGACGACTGTGCCTCCGGCGAAGTCGAGACTGGGAATGCGGCCGCCGTTTGCGTTGAGCAGTCCGCCGACACCCCATACCATGTGCGCCATGGGGCAATAAACCAGCAACGACCATAGCGAAAGAAAAACGGCCATGGCGCTGAATTTCATGCGCTCGGCGAATGCGCCGGTGATCAGCGCGGGCGTGATGATGGCGAACATGAGCTGGTAGATCATGTACGTCTGCTCGGGGATGGTTTGCACGTAGAAGTTCTGCGGGTCGGGACTGAGCGGAACGCTTTTCAGGAAGAGATGCTCGAAGCCGCCGATGAAAGCGCTGCCGTGCCCGAAGGCGAGCGAGTAACCGGCGATGGCCCAGAGAATGGTGACGAGGCACATCATGGCAAAGCTCTGCATCATGGTGCCGAGGATGTTCTTGCGGCGGACGAGGCCGCCGTAAAACAGTGCGAGTCCGGGGCCGGTCATGAGCAGGACAAGCGCAGCGGACATGAGCATCCAGGCGTTGTCGGCATTGGTTTGCGCGTTCTGGATGGACTGCTGGAGCGCCGCGATCTGGGGCTGAGTGGAAGCGGATGGAGTCTGGGCCAGGAGCCAGGGAGAAGCGAAGAGGATGCCGGTTAAGAGGGATGGCTTCAAACAGCAAATCCGCATTTTCAGTTCACTCCGAATTGTGTGATCACGTTCTGATCAGCTTGAAAATCAGGTGCTTACGACTTTGAAACCGCAGGGATGCCGAGAGGATGCGAAAAGAACTTTTTGCGTCCCGAGGAATGCGCGAAAACCGGGCCGGTTGCTGTCGGGGCCGCGGCTCGCGATCGAAGAAGTAGCGTGAAGTTGCAGGATAGCGCATGGCGGGAGGTTTGTTCACGGTGATTTTGTTGCTTCACCGGAAAATATGTGAAGGCGGGCCAAATTGCCGCACACACAAATGTCTGTTGACGCATCGCAATCCAAAACGCCGCAAAGGCGCGAGACTCCTGAACCCTGATTGAGAAAGGGTTATAGTAGAAGCATGGGGCAGACGCTGGAACGCGATCGCTATCTGTTCGGGGCACTGGAAAGCAGCGCCAAGAACCGCGCGAAAGTGCAGGAAGCAAACTACGGCTACGAACAGCCGGAAGGTGTTCTGCTCACCTCGCTCGATTTCGCCATCAACTGGGTGCGCAAGAGTTCGGTGTGGCCGGTCACGTTCGGCCTGGCTTGTTGCGCCATCGAGATGATGTCGATGGGGGCTTCGCGTTACGATATCGCGCGGTTTGGCGCGGAAGTTTTCAGGCCATCGCCCCGGCAGGCAGATCTGATGATCGTTGCCGGGCGCGTGTGCCAGAAGATGGCGCCGGTCATCAGGCGGCTGTATGACCAGATGCCGGAACCGAAGTGGGTCATTTCCATGGGGGCTTGCGCCACGTCGGGTGGCGTTTTCAATAATTACGCCGTGGTGCAGGGCGTCAATCAAGTCATTCCCGTGGATGTGTACGTTCCGGGATGCCCGCCCCGTCCTGAACAACTCATCTATGCCATCACTCTCCTGCAAGAGAAAATCCAGCGCGAACCACGGAGCCTGCTCAAGACGCTGAACGCGGGTTGAATGGCACGATGGCAGTTCCAGATCCAGAGAAATCTTCAAGACGGTAAGGGCTCGACACGATTTTCAGGCAAATTGTCGGGTAAGGTAACCCCTGCCGAAAGTATGATCTGGGCTCATTTCATATGGTAAGTTGGGTAAGATCGTTTGATTTTCTGCGCACGTTGTTACGAGAGCCACTCAAGGTCGGGGCCGGAAGCGGCGCAGTTAGAAAATCGCTTTCTGCCCATTGAAATTTTGCGGAGGAGAAGCAAATGGTAGCGCAAACTTCGAAGTTATGGTTCCGTGTTCTGGCATTAGCGTGTGTTGCATGGATGCCGGTCGCCATGTCTGCTCAGAATTCGGCGAAGCCTGCCCACCAGGGCACGAGCGAGGATTCCCCATCGCGCTTTGACATTTTTGCGGGCTACAGCTATCTGGCGCCGCATGGCACCGTCGAGGTTCCCCAGCAGGATGGAACGACGGTCCCCTTCTCATATAACGCGGTGAATCTGGGCGGCCTCTTTAGCGGTGCGTACTACTTCAATAAGTACGTCGGCGGGCAGGTTGAACTCGGGTTTCACAACTGGGGCGACAGGGATCCCAATGGAAGCAATGTCGGCACGCACGGTAACGATGATGGATTCACCACGATTTCAGGCGGCATCATCTTCCGTTATCCGACCAGCGATATAACGCCGTTTGTGCACGCACTTGTCGGCGGCGCCGATGTTCACGGCCCGGACTTCAACCCGAACAAATGGGGTCCGGATCTGACGGCGGGCGGCGGCCTGGACTACGAGACGCCGCTGCTGAATCATCGTTTGGCCATTCGCATTTTCCAGGCGGATTACGAGTACATGCATGCGGACTTCGGTCCGAATGTTGGTGGAGGCCGGGCCAACATCAATGCAGCGCGGCTGAGCGCCGGGCTTGTGTTCCACGTTGGATCCCTTGCTCCGCCTCCGCCGGTTACGATCTCGTGCTCGGCAAATCCGACGTCGGTGTTCGCCGGCGAGCCCGTGACCGTAACGGCAACCGCAGGCATGCTGAACCCCAAGCTGAATGCGGTCTACAGCTGGTCGGGCGATGGCGTGTCGGGGAGCGGAACGACGGCCCAGGTGAATACCTCTTCGCTGGCTCCTGGAAGTTACACCGTGAAGTGCGGTGTGAAGGAAGGAAAGCCAGGCAAGGAAGGCATGAAGCCCTGGGAGACGGCTGACGGGACCGCGACGTTCACGGTGAAGGAGTTTGAGCCACCGACAATCAGCTGCGCCGCGAATCCAACGACGATCAAGCCGGGCGAGTCCAGCACGATTACGGCAACCGGCGTGAGCCCGCAGAACCGTCCGCTGACGTACGAATACTCGGCGGCTTCGGGTTCGGTGCAAGGCAACGGCAACTCGGCGACCTTCTCGTCGGCCGGCGCGTCGACAGGGCCGGTGGAGCTGACCTGCAAGGTTTCCGACGACAAGAATCATTCGGCAACCGCAAACACGACGGTGACGATTGAAGCTCCGCCACCGCCGCCTGGACCGTCGCCGGAGCAGGTACGCCTGGAAGCGCGTCTTGCGCTGCACAGCGTCTTCTTCCCGACGGATCAGCCGCGGGCTGCGCATCCTGAAGGCGGCCTGGTGGAGAGCCAGCAAAAAACGCTGAGCACCCTCGCGACCGACTTCAAGAGCTATCTGGTAATCAAGCCGGATGCACACCTGACCCTGACCGGGCACGCCGACGTGCGTGGATCGGCCGAGTACAACCAGGCGCTGACGGAGCGCCGCGTGAACCGCGCGAAGGCATTTCTTGTGGAGCAAGGCGTGCCTGAGAATGCGATCGACACGCGCGCCGTGGGCAAGGAGCAAGAGCTCTCGAAAGACGAGGTGAGAGGCCTTGTTGAGCAAAACCCGGATTTGAGCGACGCAGAAAAGGCCAAGGTGCTTCACCGGTTGAACGTGATTGTGCTGGCGCAGAACCGCCGCGTCGACATCACGCTCAGCACGACGGGCCAGCAGTCTGTGCAGCTCTATCCGTTCAACGCAGCCGACTCGATGACACTGCTCAGCGAGAAGGCTCCAGCGAAAAAGAAGGCTGCGCCGAAGAAGCCGTAGGCCGGTCAACGAAAAGCAATGCGAGAAGGGGGACGATGGCGGTCCCCCTTTCTCATGTCCGGGCAAGCTGGATGTTGAGCTGAAAGGCGGGGGAATCCTTACGCTTCCGCGTATTCGGGATCCCAATCAGTGAAGTTACCTTGAGGTTGACCCATGCCGGTCAACCTCTTTATTTGGGTGCCGGTTTTCTGTAGCCTTAGTGCAGATTCAGGAGCGGCAGAATTGAAGCGGGCCGAGTTGTTTCGTGTGGATGTTTCGCCTTGGCGTGGTCCTTTGATGGTTAGCTTGCTGATAGCGCTTTCCCTGTTCGGTGGCGGATCGACTGGGGCCCAGACAACGTGGACCACAGTGGGACCGGACGGTGGTGACGCAAGGTCGTTTGCCGCGGTTCCAGGCAATCCCAGCCAGGTGTACATGGGGACGGTCAACAGCTGGATCTTTGAATCTTCCGATAGCGGAGCAACGTGGCATCGTCTCTCGAAGCTTAGTGAGCAAGACGACCTCGTAGTCGACCACATCATCGTGGATCCTGCGAACCCGGCTGACATTTTCGCCGCCGCGTGGGCGCTGGATCGTCCCGGTGGAGGATTGTGGTTGAGCCGCGATGGCGGCCGCAGTTGGAGCGAGGCTGCCGGGTTACACGGGCAGTCGATTCGGGCTTTTATCGAGGCGCCCTCCAATCCGCAGATTCTGTTCGCCGGAACGCTGGACGGCGTGTTTCGCAGCGAGGATGCGGGAGCGACGTGGGCGCAGATCAGCCCTGCCGGGAGCAAGGAAATCCACGAAGTGGAATCGCTGGCGGTTGATCCCGCGAATCCAGACGTCGTCTATGCGGGAACGTGGCACCTGCCGTGGAAGACGAGCGATGGCGGCAAGAACTGGCACAACATCAAAAAAGGCGTGATCGACGATTCGGATGTGTTTTCGATCATCATCGATCCGACCAAGCCCAGCGTCGTGTACGCGAGCGCGTGCAGCGGAATTTACAAGAGCGACAACGCGGGCGAGATGTTCCGCAAGATTCACGGAATTCCCGACACCGCGCGCCGCACCCGCGTGCTCCGCCAGGATCCTGAGCACTCACAGGTCGTGTATGCGGGAACGACGGAAGGTCTCTATAAGACTCTCGATGGCGGGCGCACATTTCGGCGGATGACCGGGCCGGATGTGATTGTGAATGATGTGCTTGTCGATCCGGCCGATCCCGATCGCGTGCTGCTGGCGACGGATCGAGGCGGAGTGCTGCTGAGCACGGATGGAGCGGCGAACTTCGAGGCGGCGAATCGAGGCTTTTCGGAGCGCAAGGTTGCGGCCCTGCTCGTCGATCGCGAGGACGCTGCCAAGATTTTCGCAGGCGTGGTAAACGACAAGACCTATGGTGGACTGTTCGTCTCGGCAGATGGCGGAACGCAATGGAAGCAACTCGCCGATGGCCTGGATGGGCGCGACGTGTTTGTGCTGGCGCAGGCATCGGACGGAACCGTGCTGGCGGGAACGAACAACGGCATCTTTGCGCTGGATCCGAATGCGTCAGCATGGGCATCGCGAGACACGATCGCGAACACATGGGTGAAGACGGCGACAGAGACCGTGCGCGGCACGCGCGTGAATGTCGAGAAGAAGGTCAAGCAACCACCTCGCCAGATGGATGGGCGTGTTTTCTCGATGGATCTCTCAGGAGATATCTGGCTGGCTACAACGGCAGGCGGTATCTTCACCAGCCGCGACCGGGGCAATACATGGCAGGGCGGCCCGGTCATGGGCGTGGCAGGGTACTTGTCAGTGGCATCGCACGACGAGCTGATGGCGGCGGCTCGTCCGGACAAGGTTGTGCTTTCGCGCGATGGCGGCCAGAGCTGGTGGCCGTTGGGGATGCCGACGGTGCTGACTCGGATTCATCGCGTCGCATTCTCGCCGGACGGAACGCTATGGCTGGGCGCGCGCGAAGGTGTTTACTTCACGCGAGACCTGGGCAAGTCGTGGATGTGGGTGCATCGGTTGCCGCTGGCGGATGTCGACGATCTGTTTTACGACGCGCAGCTCGAGAAGGTCCTGGTGACGTCGCAGGGCAGCGACTTTGTCTATGCCATCGATCCAAAGACGCTGGACTGGAAGTGGTGGCAGACCGGCTATCACATCTCGGCGGTGCGGGCGGCAAAGGGCAGGCTGCTGGCGGCATCGCTGAACGACGGCGTGGTGGTCGAGCCGCGGGCGACGGGGCCCGAACTGGGCGAAAGATGAAGCAAAATGCCGGTTCCGGTATCATGAAGACATGCAGGGTGGCTCGGTAGATTCGGGCAATTCGAGGCCGTTTCGCACCTATGATCCCCGGCTTGAGCCGATCGCGGGCAAGGTGTTTGCAGGCGAGCGCCTGAGCTGCGATGAAGGTCTCACGCTTTACGCATCGCGGGATGTGCTCGCCGTAGGCTGGCTTGCGAATTACGTTCGCGAGCGGATGCATGGCGACGTAACGTATTTCAATGTCAATCGGCACATTAATCCCACCAATGTATGCGTCGCGGCTTGCAGGCTTTGCGCCTTTGGAAGAAAGAAGGGCGATGCGGCGGGCTACACGATGGCCCTCGAGGAAGCATGGCAGACCGCGGCTTCGGGCTACTCCGAGGCTGTGACGGAGTTTCACATTGTCGGCGGACTGCATCCTGACCTGCCGTTTGAATACTTTCTCGACCTGGTGCGCGGGCTCAAGGAGCGATTCCCCAAGGTGCACATCAAGGCATTCACCATGGTGGAAGTCGCGTTTCTGGCGCGGCGGGCAAAGCTCTCGATTGAAGACACGCTGAGGAAGCTGCGTGAGGCGGGCGTGGATTCGATGCCGGGCGGCGGCGCGGAGATTTTTTCGGCGCGCGTGCGCTCGATTATCTGCGATCACAAGATTGACGGTGAGGAGTGGCTGGAGACCGCGCGGCAGGCGCACAGGCTGGGCTTCAAATCGAATGCGACCATGCTGTACGGACATATCGAGAACGACGAAGACCGCGTCGATCACCTGCTGAAGCTGCGAGCGCTGCAGGATGAGACCGGCGGATTCCAGACCTTTATTCCACTGGCCTTTCATCCGGAGAACACGCCGCTCGATCATCTGCCCGTGACGACGGGGCTGACGGATATCCGGCAGATTGCAGTGAGCCGCCTGCTGCTGGATAATTTTCCGCACATCAAGGCGTACTGGCAGATGATGACACCCAAAATCGCGCAAATTGCGTTGCGCTTTGGCGCCGACGACCTGGACGGCACGGTGATCGAAGAGAAGATCTATCACGATGCCGGTGCAACGACGCCGCAGGGCATGACACGCAAGGAACTGTGCCGCTTGATCACCGAGGCAGGCCGCGTGCCGGTGGAGCGCGATACGCTTTACCGGTCAGTGACGCGGGATGAACAGAGCTTCACGGTGGCGGTGTAGGGATCGGTCTCTCGAGATAGAGCAGCATGAAAGGCTTTGGCTCGGCTCTGTGGTTCGGCCTCCTGACCGGCCTGGTTTGGGGCCTTGGCTGCGCGGTCGCTCTTCTTTATTCCATCTTTCTCGCTGGATACCGGAAGGCAGTCGAGGACTCCCTCGCGGCTGAGAGACCGAAGCGGTTCCGGGATGTGCTCGCCAGGGTTCAAGCGCGCAAAAGCGGCTCTTCCGGTGTGTAGTTACTGGCGCACAATTTCGCCGTTCTTCATCACGAACTTCACGTGCTCGCAGACGCTGATGTCGTCGAGTGGATTGCCGGGGACGGCAATGATGTCGGCGTAGTAGCCGGGTTTTAACTCGCCGATCTGGCCGGCCCATCCGAGCAGCCTGGCGCCATTGATCATGTCGGCTTGCAACGCGGCGAGGGGCTTCATGCCGTACTGGACCATGAGGGTCAGTTCGCGAGCCTGCGTGCCGTGCGGGAAGGGGCCAACATCGGAACCTACGGCGAAAGAGATGCCGAAGGCAATCTGCTTTTTGAATTCGCGGATCTTATAGTCGAGCATCTCGGCTTCGGTCGCAGCCCCTGCTTGCGACTCGCGGTGATGGGCGAAGTAATCGAAGATGGTGAAGGTAGGCACGGCGAAGATGCCCTTCTCCTTCATCAGGCGCATGGTGTCATCGGTGAGCTGCGTGGCGTGATCGATGGAGGCGACTCCTGCCTCGGCTGCATAGTGCGTGCCGGGCTCGCCCATCGCGTGCACCGCGACGAACGTGCCGAGGCGATGCGCTTCATCGACCGCTGCAGTGAGCTGAGCGGCGGTGTACTGATAAGGCGTGTGCAGAACGCCGTCGATCATGCGATCGGGGCCGGTCTCGTAAATCTTCGCGAAGTCGGAACCTTCCTTGTGCTGCTCGCGCATGACTTCAACAATTTGCTCGGCAGAGTTGGCATAGTCGGCGTTGGAGAGGACGTGCTGCGCTGGATTGTAGCGGTTTGCGTCTTCGTGACCGCCAAGGATGTCGATCGCATTGCCGCTCATGCGCATGCGCGGTCCCAGTATCAGTCCCTGGTCGATGGCGTTGCGAATGGCCGTGTCGGCCGAGCCGGCGCCTTCCGTTCCCATGTCGCGCTCGGCGGTGAAGCCGGCGAGAACATCGTCTTTGGCCGCCTGCTCGGCGAGGATGACACGCCAGGGAACCGATTCCTCGACGGTTTGCAAATCTTCGGCGCCGGGATGAAGAAACAGGTGGACGTGTGCGTCGATCATGCCCGGAAGCAGCGTGGTGTCGCCGAGGTCGATAATCTTTGCGCTTTGCGGATGGTCAACTGATGTGCCGACGGCTCGGATGCGCTCGCCTTCCACAAGAATCTCGCCGGGCTGAAGGATCTGGCCGGTTTCAACCTGGAGCAGCCGCGCGGCGTGAAGAACGATGGGAGCAGTGGGTGCTTGTTGCGCAAATCCAGGAGTGGCGACGCAGGCCAGCACTGCGAGCACGATCAAGAAAGATGCGACCAAAGCACACTGAACGGACCGAAGCCATGTTTTCCGCATGGATACGACTATGCCGCACGCTGCTCAGGTTGTCGATGGAGGATTTTGCGGTGTGTCTTAGTCGGCAGTCGCCAACGGTTCGATTCTAGCCTCGGTGGAGCAGGGGAAGCGAAGGACAAATGCCGCGCCGCCGAAGCCCTCTCGGTTTCCATGCGGAAGGAGCTCGATGGTTCCGCCGTGGCGCTCGACGATTTCGCGAGTGACCCACAGGCCGAGCCCGGTTCCCACGTCCTTCTTGGTGGTGAAGAACGGATCGAAGATCTGGTCGATGTGTTGCGCCGAGACCCCGGGACCGTTGTCCTCGACAACGAGCTCTGCGCTTTCACAATCCCCGGTTTTGATGCGCGAGCACGAGATCGCAATACGGCCGCCTTCGGCCACCGCGTCAATCGCGTTCGACATGAGATTCGAGACGACCTGTTTCATTTCGCCGCGCACACCCCAGATGACCGGGCAGTCGTTGAGGCTGCTGTCCACGCTGATGCGTCGTGCGCGCACCTTGTTGGCGTAGAGCTTGAGCACATCGCTTACGATGGATCCGATCTGGATGTTTTCGGGCAGGTTGGGATCGCGGTAGAAACCGAGAGTCTGGCGCGTAATGTGGGCGACACGATCCAGCTCCTGTTCTGCCTGCTCCAGAAGGTCCTTGACCTCCTGCGGAGAGCCGGGCGAAGCCTTGGCGATGTAGAGAAGATTGATGACTGCCTCAAGCGGGTTGTTGATTTCGTGGGCCACCGTGGCTGACAGGCGCGCGGCTGCGGCCAGCTTCTCCGTTTTGCGCAGCAAGTCCTGGGCCTTGCGGTTGGCCGTGACGTCGCGGAAGACGAGGACCACGCCGATGGTCTGATTGCGCTCATCGCGGATGGGCGCGGCGCTGTCCTCAATGGGAATGGAGCGCCCGTCGGCGCGGCTCAACACCGTGTGGTTTGCCAAACCCACCGTGACGCCGAGGCTCATCACCTTCGCCACTGGATTTTCAACCGGCTCGCCGGTGAATTCGTTGTAAATAGGAAAAATCTCTTCGATTTTCTTCCTGTGGGTTTCGGGAAGCGTGAAACCGGTGAGCTGTTCGGCGATGGGATTCAGAAAGGTCACATAGCCTTCGGCGTCGGTTGCAATGACGGCATCGCCGATACTGCTGAGCGTGGTGCGGAACCATTGCTCGCGCGCTGCCAGCTCATGAGCATAGACCTCGCGCATTCTGCGCTCACGAGAGATGTAGCGGGCGAGGAAAATGAGCCCGATGGCCGCGACCACCGTAGCAAGATAAATACTCAAGACGGTGTCATGGATACTTTGCTGGTATGCTGCGTCGCGGGCATTGGCCAGCACGAGCTCTTCCCGCTGCATCCGGTCGATCTCATGGCGGAGGTCGTTCATGATCATCAGTCCCCGGTCGGAGAGAACCACGGACTTGGCATCGTCGGTCTTTCCGGATCGATAGAGAGCGATCGTTTCGGCGAGTTCCTGCAACTTCAGGTCGACCAGTTCGTGAAGCACCACCACATTGGCCTGCTGCGGTGGATTGTCGGAGGTAAGTTCGGCAAGATTCTTCAGGTTGGCGTCGATGTCATTGATCGCAGCGTTGTAGGGGTTCAGGTATTTGGGGTCGCCGGTATAGAAATAACCGCGCTGGCCGGTTTCGGCGTCGACAAGGAGCAGCTGGATCTGCACGAGGGCGTACTGCACCTGCTCAGAGCGGTGAAACCAAGTCTGGCTTTCGATTTGCGTGCCGAGTTTGCGCCGGGTGACAATCGCATTTCCGATCAGGAGGACAATGATCAGGGAGAAGCCGGTGATCAAACTGAATCGTCTGAAGAATGCGCGCATACCGTCAAAAGGAGTATCCAGTTTAATGATGGGCGGCGCAAAGGAAAACGAATTTTCTCGTGAAATGCCTCGATTACCAAAGAGAGACGAGTCGAGCCGCGTCGCGTGCCTTGTGGGAGGCCCCTGCCGGGAATCGCTTGGTAGAATTCCGGCGAGTTGACAGGGAGCTTTGATTGGCCGCGCAACGAACGATTCTGGGCTTCGACATTGGGGGTACAAAGACCGCCTGCGTAGAGGGAACCACGGACGCTGAGATTCTTCAGCGGCTTGAGATGCCAACGCGGGCGGCGGAGCCGTTTGACCAGACGTTTCCCGCCATTGTTGAAGCGGGCAGCAAAGTGGCCGAGGCCGCCCTTCGCGGGGGAAGATCGGTTGTTGCCGTCAGTATTTCGGTGGGCGGCCCGCTCAAGATCGCTGAAGGCATTCTGATCAACCCTCCGCATTTGCCTGGGTGGCATGATGTGGACCTGAAGACGCGGTTCTCCGAGGAGTTTCCGGGTCTGCCGGTCGTGGTAGAACACGATGGCAATGCCGGGGCGTTAGCGGAATTTCACTTTGGCGTGGGGAAGAATCGGCCGAACCTGAAGCACCTGATCTTTCTGACATTCGGCACGGGCGTGGGGGGCGGGTTCATCGTGAATGGGCAGATTCTGCGCGGCGCGAGCGACACCGCCGGGGAGATCGGGCACTGGCGGCTGGCCGAAGACGGGCCGCTGGGATTTGGCAAGCACGGATCGTGGGAGTCGTTTGGGTCTGGCGCCGGACTGGTGGAACTGGCAGCGCGGATGTTTCCGCAGCGGTGGACTCCGGTGACGCCAATCCGCACGGTCGTGGAGGCAATGCTGGCGGACGATCCCGAAGCGCTGCAGGTGGCCGATGAAGTAGGGAAGTGGATGGGGCGGGGCCTCGCCCTGCTGATCGATGCGCTGAATCCGCAGGTGATCACATTCGGGTCGCTTGGCGTTGCGCTGGGCGAGCGCGTGCTGGGGCCGGCACGAAAGGTGATTGTGGAAGAAGCGCTGCCGCAGGCCGCGGCGGCTTGCGAACTGGTTCCCTCGGTACTCGGAGCAAAGATTGGCGACGTGGCGGCGCTGATGGCGGCGCTGACCGATGCCGAGGTGATGCGTGTGCTGGCAGCAGAGGAGATACGGAATGGCTAGCGGCTTGAGGGTTTCAACGCGTCGGGAGTTTCTGGTCGAGGGTGCGGCGGTGCTGGGTGCAGCGGCGATGCCGGCGCTTGGTCAGGAAACGGCGGCAGGAAAGGGATCACGGAAGGTCATCCACATCATCGGGCATTCGCATATCGATGCGGCGTGGCTGTGGCCGTGGCGCGATGGAGCGGACACCGTGCTGACGACATTTCGCAGCGCGCTGAATCGCATGCGGGAGACGCCGGGATTCTGCTACTCGCATTCGTCCTCGGCACATTATCGCTGGGTGGAGCGCGCCGATCCGCAGATGATGGACGAGATCCGGCAGCGCATTCGCGAGGGCCGATGGGAGGTAGTCGGCGCTTGGCCCGTGGAACCCGACTGCAACATTCCCGCGACGGAAAGCTTTGTACGCCATTGCCTGTATGGCAAGGAATATTGCCAGCGGGTGATGGGGGTAGACGTGAAGATCGGCTTTAATCCCGACTCGTTTGGGCATGCGGCGGGACTGCCCACGATCCTGAAACGGGCGGGCTACGGGTACTACGCATTCATGCGGCCGCAGGAACACGAGATGAAGTTGCCATTGGTGTTCTGGTGGGAGGGGCCGGATGGCTCGCGAGTACTGGTGTGCCGCATCTGGCACGATTACGATGCGGACCCAGCGAGGATTCGGCCTGCGGCGGACGGGGCGTTTGCACCGGGCTTCGATCATGCGGCGTTTTTCCTCGGAGTCGGCGATCACGGTGGCGCGGTGACGAAGGAATACATCCGGCAGGTGCTCGCAATGCAGAAAGACTCGTCGTTGCCGGAGCTGCGCTTCAGCACGCTGCAGAGCTTTTTCAGCGCGATCGAAGGATCTGCGGAGTTTGGATCGCTTCCCGTGGTGAAAGGGGAATTGCAGCATCACTCGCGAGGATGCTACTCGGCCAACGGCGAAGGCAAGTATCTGAACCGGCGCGCGGAGCGATGGCTGGCCGAAGCCGAGGCGATTTCGCTCATGGCGAACTGGACGACGGGGCATGCGTATCCGGCTGAGCAGTACGCGGACAGCTGGTGGAAGGTGCTCTTCTGCCAATTCCACGACATGATGGCAGGAACGTCGCTCTACTCCGATTACCAGGACGTGCGCGACAGCGTGGGCTATGCGTGCGAGACGGCACAGACCTCGAAGGTGGAAGCGCTGGAGAGGATGGCGAAGCAGGTTGACCTGAGCGCGGTGAGCGAGAGCGCGGTGTTTGTGTTCAATCCACTGCCGTGGCGAAGAAGAGGGCTGATCGAGTATTACGCAGAGCGGAATCCATCGGGCACCGCACCGATCACGCATCTGCGCGCGAAAGACGGGACAAAGATTCCCGCCCAGTGGAGGCCATCGGAGAGCATGACGCCGTTTTTCCGGCGCTTGTCGGCGTGGGTCGATCTGCCGCCCTGCGGGTACAAGGTGTTCGAGCTGGCCCATGGCGACGAGCCGGAGAGTGAGGGGTTCGGAGATTTCGTGAAGATTTCCGATTCTGGTTTTGGGATTTCGTCGTTCAAGGCCGAAGATGGGGCGGAACTGTTGGCGAGTCCGGTGGGGCTGGTGGTGATCGGCGATACCGGCGACACGTGGGCGCACGGGATTAATGAATTCCGGCTTGAGCTGGGCCGTCCGACGCTGGAGTCATCGGCGGTGGTGGAAGACGGGCCGGTGACGCGGGTGACTCGGCATCGCGCGCGGTGGCAGGACTCAGAGATCGTCCTGGACATCGCGCAGTTTGCCGGGCTGGATTTTGTGGAGCTTCGCTTCGTCATTGACTGGCACGAAAAGGAACAGATGCTGAAGCTGGAGATTCCGACGGCGTTGGCGCAGCCGCGAATCTTTGCAAAAGTGCCGGGGCAGGTTCTCGAGCGGCACACGAACGGCGAAGAAGAGCCGTACCAGGACTGGGCGGCAGTGCAGGGCAAGGCCGGGGCCAGCGATTACACGCTTGCGATTCTGAACCGGCAGACGTACAGCTACGACTGCCTGGACGGATTGTTCCGCACGGTGCTGATCCGTTCGGCCCCGTTTGCGCGGCACAACCCGGGGACTGTTCCGCACAACGACAACAATGCATGGCAGGACCAGGGTCGGCAGGAGCGGACGTTCTGGCTGATTGGCAAGCGAGGAGCATGGACGGAGCACGGACTGGACCGGCGGGCGGAAGAATTGCAAACGCCGGCCGGATACGTCGCGGATTCAGCGCACGGAGGGAACAAGCCGTGGGAAGACTCGATGCTGGAGATTCTGCCGGCTGACATCTGGGTGCTGGCAATCAAGCAGGCGGAACATGAGGCGGGCACGACCATCATCCGAATCCAGGAGAGGAGTGGCAGACCAACCGAGGCGAAGCTGAAGAGCGATGTGCTGGGGCTGGATCACACGGTGCCCCTGGCTGCATGGGAGATGAAGACGCTGAAGATCAAGCCGGTGAAGGGCAGTCGAGCGGAGGTCAGTGAGGTGTCGTTGCTCGAGCGAGCCTGATTGGATGAATTGGGCGCAAGCCGGTTCGCGCTGCGGGTGATCGAATCTGGACCATGAAGTTACTTTGAGTTACTGTGGAATGTTACTGATTCAAAGGAATTCTCGCGCTGAACGTGGCGTTCAGACTTAAGTGCTGACTAAGTAGCGCCCCGCTACGAGTTAGTGCCGCGTTTTTCACAATTTCCTGTGAAATCCGTTTGCGAAGCATCATCAGCCGCGTGGTAGGATCACCGCGAGGTGAGGACAAAATGACGAACTCCGGCTATAACCTTGCGTTTGAACAAGCCACGGAAGAACGCGCCGAAATCCGGGTAAAGATTGAACAACTGCTCGCCCGCGGCGAGATGCTCGACAAGTTGCTTGAGTGCTTAGCGCCATTCATTTCCGTTCCCAAGCCTGAAGAGTCGGCCCCCGCAGAGGAGCAAGTGGCAGTCGCGGTGCACGAAGGGGAGCATCACGAGCACCAGGAGCATCACGAACACCACCAGGGCTGACGGGCACAACACAACGCTAGTACGCGGCGATCCCAGTAAGGTGCTGACCGAGAATCAGCGCGTGGATGTCGTGTGTGCCCTCGTAAGTCTTGACGGACTCGAGATTCATCATGTGGCGCATGATCGGGTAATCCTCGGTGATGCCGTTTGCGCCCAGGATGTCTCGAGCGATGCGCGCTGATTCGAGGGCCATCCACACGTTGTTGCGCTTGGCCATCGAGATGTGTTCGTGGCCGACGGCGCCTGCGTCTTTGAGGCGTCCGACGTGCAGCGAGAGCAACTGCGCCTTTGCGATCTCGCTGGCGATCCAGACGAGTTTTTCTTGGATGAGCTGGTGGCTCGCGATGGGCTCGTTGTGGAACTGCTTGCGGAACTTCGCGTACTGAAGTGCGGTGTCGTAGCAGGCCATGGCCGCGCCGATGGCGCCCCAGCTGATGCCGTAGCGCGCCTGGTTGAGGCACATGAGCGGGCTTTTCAGTCCGCCGGTGCCGGGCAGCAGGTTGGCAGCGGGCACGTGCACGTCCTGCAGCGAGAGGCCGCTCGTGACCGAGGCGCGCAACGACCACTTGCCGTGCACCTCGTAGGCTGAGAAGCCAGGCCGGTCGGTTTCAACCAGGAAGCCGCGTACCCGGTTGTCCTCATTTTCGACTTTTGCCCAGATCACGGCGACGTCGGCGATGTTGCCCGACGTGATCCACATCTTTTCGCCATTCAGGATGTATTGATCGCCGGCCTTGCTCGCGGTGGTGATCATGCCGCCGGGATTGGAGCCGAAGCCGGGCTCGGTGAGTCCGAAACAGCCGAGCTTCTGGCCGCTCGCGAGCGCGGGGAGCCAGGTGTTTTTCTGCTCGTCGGATCCGAAGGTGTAGATGGGGTACATGACGAGAGCCGACTGCACGCTGACGAAGCTGCGGAAACCGGAGTCGCCGCGCTCGAGCTCCTGCATGACGAGGCCGTATTCGACATTGGACATGCCGGCGCAGCCGTAGCCCTGAAGATTTGCGCCGAAGAAACCCAGCTCGCCCATGACGGGAACGAGCTCGCGCGGGAAGCGGCCTTCGCGGAAGCACTCTTCGATGATGGGGATCAGGTTGTCTTCGACAAAGTCGCGCGCGGTGCGGCGAACGAGGAGTTCGTCTTCGCTGAAGCCGGAATCGAGATGAAGAAAATCGAAGCCCTGGAACTTGAAACCCATGAGTGCGCCTTTCGTCCGAAAACAAGCGGAAAGAGAAAGGCTAGCAGATGGGCAAGGCATGAGGAAACATGGCGTTATGCCGCGAGGCGGGCTCTCCGCTCGAGCAGATGCAGAAAGTCGAGCTCTTCCCGGTTCAGTGCATGCGGATCTCGGGAAGGCGAATGCTTTCGCCGGCCAGCGAAGACCTTCACGATCTCGCCGCACATGTAGCAGTCGACGACTGCGGGATGAACGTAGCATTTGCGGCAGACCGCGGGGGTGTTCCCGAGCATCTCGGCGACCGATGCAACGGCCAGCACTACATTCTTTTTCGCCTGCTTCTGCGATTCAAAGGCCGCAACCTCGCGCAACATCGCACAGGCGGCGACGCTGCCCGCCCAGGTGCGGAAGTCCTTGGCCGTGAAGGGCTCATTGCTGATCGAGCGAAGATAATCGTTAACGTCGGCAGCATCGATCGCATGCAGCGAGCCGTCATCCTCAACGTACTGGAAGAGCTCGTAGCCGGGGAGATCGAGGCAGCTCTTCACAATTTTCGCGAGGCGGCGATCGTTCAAGTCGATTTCGTGGCGCTTGCCGCTTTTGCCCTGAAATTTGAAACGGACGGTAGAGCCTTCGACGGCGACATGGCGGTTGCGCAGCGTAGTCAATCCGTAGGAATGATTTTCGCGCGCGTATTCTGTATTGCCCACGCGGATGAAGGTGGTTTCAAGCAGGCGCACGATGGTCGCCAGCAGCTTTTCGCGCGGCAGCCCCGGCAGGGCAAGATCGTGCGCGACGCGCTCGCGGATCACGGCCAGGGATTCGCCAAACAGCTTTATCCGCTCGTACTTGGTTTCATCGCGTACTTCGCGCCAGCGCGGATGATAGCGGCTTTGCTTGCGGCCCTTGGCGTCGCGTCCAGTGGCCTGTAGATGGCCGTTTGCGCTGGGACAGATCCATACGTCTGTCCACGCCGGCGGCACGGCGAGGGACTTGATGCGCGCCAGCACGGTTTCATCGCGAATGAGCTCACCCTTCGCGTCGTAGTAGCGGAAGATCTTCCGCCAATGTTTGCGCGTAATTCCGGGTTTGGCATCGGTCACGTAGCGAAGGCCGGCGAGTTTTGAAGACTCCACCGGGTCGATGGGGAGTTCGATGGAATGGCTAGTCACAAGAATTCCGGAAAAAGTTGCACGTACTAAATTGCTTGGATGCAATCGCAGGGAGAGGTGTGCCTCGGTGAGATTTGCCTCGCTCGTCGACGGGGGGAGGGGCTCTTATTCGGTGCCCTGTTCGATGGCGAAGGTGGGATAGGGTTCGGGCGCGGCGCTGGTGGGCATTTCAGAGAGGGTAGCCAGGTCGGCCTGCACCTGCTTCCATTTGTCCGGATCCTTCTGGGTGGTGATGGGCAGGTTGGGATCGGCGTAGTAGGCCAGGATGTTTTCCTTGATGCCGGGAGGGATGGGCTGCTTCGGTTTGCGGGTCAGGCGATGAAGCAGATCGGCGTAGGTGGAATCGGTAAGCCGGTATCCGCCGGGCTGAACCACGCGTCCAGTATCGAGATCGCGGTTGGGCAGTGGATGACGGGGGCCTTCGGAGCGCAGCAGCGCATTGGGGTTGTTCTTGGGATCGTGCGATTCAGGATTCTTGGCCGGCAACGGAGGATGAGACCCATCATCCTGCGTGAGATTTGCCGGGACCGGACGCCGGCCCGTCGGTGGCGTGAATTGTTCGAGCATGCGGCGCAGCACGGCAGTGGACATGATGACGCTGTGAATATACTCGACATCCGTGTCCTCTGTGGGTCCCTTGATGTCGAGCAATTTCAATGGGCCGAGCTTGGGCAGGATGAAGATAAACCCTGCGAGGCAAAAGGTGCCAATGCCTGCGTGACGGCGATACCTCTGCCAATCATATTCATCGGCCATGTGAGCCGCTTTGCTTGCAAGAAGCTGTGCTTCTTCGTTGGTTGGTTCGGGAGGCTCGCTGCCGCGATGCAGCAGCGTGAGTGCGTACGCGATGCGGGGAATGAAATAGCGGGTGGAGAAGCGATAGGCTGGAACATTCAGCAGACGGCGCCGTCTTCCCGAAAACGTCGCTGTGATTCCGTAGGTCTGGTAGTACGCCAGCGCAACCTGCCGGACCGACACATTGAGGCCAACCGTGCGCAGGAAGTGCAGCGGCGCCATATGATGCTTCGAGATTTCGTTAATATCGAAAGCGAATTCGGTCTGTATGTGCGCATGCTTGCCTTCGGCATAGTTCACGTCTGAGCCATATTTTGCGCGCAGCTTGGGGAATTCGACTGGGACGGCAATGTTGGTGGCTTCGGAGTGTCCGATGGAATCGCCTACGTAGTGGGAGAGAGCGCCGACGGCAAAGGCGAGTTCGTCCGCAGTATTCGCATTACGAAAAAGATTGATGACGAAGTCGCCCGAACGCACGTAGTGGGTCAGGTTGGAGAAGAACCGGTCGCCGAACGGGTAGTAGCCGATGTCCTGGATCACGCAACCGCCATAAGCGTAGGACCGCGCCTTATTGAGCTGAGCCTGGGTAAGGTTGGGGAAGCGGCTGAGCAGAAGCGGGACAATGGAATCCTCCCAGGTAAGGTCAATCAGCTGCTCGTGGGTGATGAGAGAATACGCGGAAGCGTGGGGAACAGGCGCCAGCAGCGTGAGCAGCGCAATGAGAACGATTATTCTGGCTCGGCCCAAGGTCTTTCTCCGTTCATTGTTCCGCGCGATCTCAAGACGCTTCTGAGTTCGCCGGCCGTCTCAAATCATCATTCGAGTTGCCGCCGAACTGGAATCCTGGGAAGCAATACGCCGGTTCAACAATGAGTCAGCTTGTGGTTGGATGCACATTCTCCGGCTGGTGGGACGCTCTACTCGAGGAACTCACGGACAAAAGGGTTATCGGTGGCGATTAAGTTGGCGAGGTTTCCGTCAAAGATGAGGTGGCCTTCCGAGAGCATGAGGAAGGTTGTGTTGGGGTCTGTTTCCCCTTTGGGCAGAGGCACCATGGCGTTGCTGGCCATATCGAATCGATGAGAGGTCATCGTAAATGCGTCCTGCAAGCGATGCGTGACAAGCACCGCTGGTGTGCGATTCACGTCGCGCTGCTTGACGATGAGCTCGATGATGGTGGTCGAAGTGACAGGGTCGAGGCCGCCGGTGGGTGAATCGTAAAGCAGCAGATCGGGTTTGTGAATGAGAGCCCTGGCGATGGCAACGCGGCGGCGCATTCCACCTGAGAGGCTGCCCGGAAAGAGGCTGAAGGTGGTTTCGAGGCCGACGAAGCGCAGCGCTTCCATCACGCGGGCGTCGATTTCGGCATCCGGGACCCGTTGCTGGATGAGAAGGTAGGCGACATTGTCGCGGACGCTGAGCGAATCGAACAGCGCACCCTCCTGGAACACCATTCCCGTGCGCGTTCGCAGGGGAAACAGCTCCCGCTCGGGGATGCTTGAGATTTCTTCACCGAGAAGATGAATGGATCCCTTGTCGGGGCAGAGCAGCCCGTTGGCGAGCTTGAGCAACACGCTTTTTCCTACGCCGGCTGGGCCGAGCAGAATACGCGTCTCGGCCGGACCCACCGTGAAGCTGACATCATCGAGCACAGGCATCCCGTCGAATGCGATCGAGACATTGCGGAACTCGAGCGCCGGAGAGGTGCGCGGAGCCGGACCATGGAGCTCGGTGCGTGGAAGAACTGGCGGGTTCATCGGTTGAAGATGGCCACCATCACCTGGCTGATCAGCGTGTCGACAAAGATGATGAGAACGGAAGAGGAGACGACTGCTGAGATGGTAGAACGGCCTACGCCTTCGGTTCCACCGGTGGTTTTCATGCCAAAGAAACAGCCGATGGACGCGATGATGTAGCCAAAGACGAGCGGCTTGACCAGTCCTTGAAGAATATCGGGCAAGCGCAAGAATTCATATGCCATCGAGAAATACTGCGTGGCATTTTGATGGTTCATGAAGACCGTGACTGCGGCGCCACCAAGGATGCCGAAGAAGTCTGCAACGATGGTGAGAAACAGCAGCATGGTGATGGAGGCAAAAATGCGTGGGGTGACGAGCTTGCGCATGGGATCGACACCAAGAGCGCGCATGGCGTCGATCTGCTCGGTGACAACCATGGACCCGAGCTCGCTGGCCATGGAGGATGCGTTGCGTCCGGAGACCATAATTCCGGTGAGCACAGCGCCCAATTCGCGTATCATGGACATGGCCACGAACCGGCCAGTGACGGCCGTCGCACCGAATTGAGCCAACGTAGCCGCTGATTGAATCGCGAGCACAGCACCGGTAAAGAAGCCGGCAAGAATGACGATTTTGGCCGAACCCACGCCGATGATGTCGGATTGAATGAGGAAATCGGACCAATAGACAGGCGGCCGAAACAGGTTCATGAGAGCCTGATACGCGAACAGGGAGTAATCCTGCACGGTGAGGACAATTTGTTTGGCAGGTCTCTCTAGCGTATCTACGGTCATTCGCTTCCCGAACCGGGTGACGCAGAAATAGAGCGCCGGCTGCTCGCATGCACAGGATAGCGCATCGAGCGGCGTGCAGTGATGCAGATCCACCTCGGCGCGCGATCTCGATGGGTGGGTTATTCTCCCGATCTTCCTTTCGTCTTGGGGGCCGGACAACCTCAATCTCCAGAGAGCAGTAGCCGCCAAGCGCGAATTCAGCATCTAACTCGGGAAAGAGCGAGGAATCGTCATGCACCAAACGAAGCGAGCGGAGGGAAGTCCTATGCATTCGTTTCGTCTTCGCCTCATCATCGCTCTGGCTGCCTGCGTGACCCTCGTTTCGGTCGCTTCAACTTACTTCGAAGTTCTGGCTCATAAACATCTGCTGCGCGAGGAGCTAGAACGCCGGGAGCAGTGGATTGGCGCAAGCCTGCAACCCGACTTCGAGCGTGTGCTCTCAGTTGGCTACATGGCGACGCTGATGGATCTGGTGGACCGGTCGAAGACCCGCACAGGCCTGATCGGGCTGGCTGTTTACGATCCGCAGGGCGAATTGCTGTTCTCAAACGGCCCAGCTACCATCCTGAAATCGCTGGCGGAAACCACGGTGCAGAAATCGCTGCGCAAAGGCGCCAACGTGGGGGCATTCGGTCATGCGGGCGGCGCGCAGTGGCTGGAAGAGGTGCTTCCATTACACGACGGGAATCGGCTGGAAGGTGCGCTGGTGCTGGTTTCAGATGCGAACTACATCCGAAGCCAGGGAAACGACTTGTGGCAGCGCAGTTTCTGGCGGGTCCTGGCGCTGGTCATTCTCATCGCCGGCATCACCTACGTCATGGTGCGCTGGTTCTTGATGCGTCCAGTGACCAGGGTGGCAGAGCGCCTGCGGCATCTGCGTCTCGGCAATCTCGACCTGATGACGGGTCAGAGCCACGAGGAACTCGGGATCTTCAGCCCACTGGCGCGCGAGATGGAGACGATGGCCGAGAGCCTGATCGCCGCCCGTGCCGCCGCCGAAGCAGAAGCTAGGTTGCGCGATGCAAGGGAGAGTGTTTGGACCGCGGAGCGGCTGGCTGTGCATATGCGGTCTTACTCCGCGACGAGCAAGTTATTTGTGGTGTCGAACCGCGAGCCCTACATGCACGTGCGCCAGGGCCGGGAAGTGGTTTGCGTGGTGCCGCCGAGCGGGCTGGTCACGGCGATCGAGCCGGTGCTGTGCGCGTGCGACGGCGTGTGGGTGGCAAGCGGAAACGGCAACGCCGATGCGGTCACGGTGGATGAGTTCGATCGACTGCGAGTTCCGCCGGACGATCCGCGCTACACGCTTCGGCGCGTGTGGCTTTCGAACGAAGAGGAATCGAGCTACTACGATGGCTTTGCGAACGAGGGACTTTGGCCGTTGTGCCACATCGCTCATACGCGGCCGATCTTTCGACCGGCGGACTGGGAATGTTACCGGCGCGTGAACGAGCGATTTGCGGCGGCGTTGCTGGATGAGATGGAAGGTTGCGCCGAGCCCATCGTCTTTGTGCAGGATTATCATTTCGCGCTGCTGCCCAGGCTGGTGAAGGCTGCGCGGCCCGACGCGCGCGTGGCCATCTTCTGGCATATTCCCTGGCCGAATCCCGAGGCGTTCGGAATCTGTCCATGGCAGGCTGAGTTGCTGGATGGACTGCTGGGTGCGGACCTGATCGGGTTCCATATTCCGCTGCACTGCAATAACTTCTTATCGACCGTGGATCGAGTGCTGGAGGCGCGCACCGATCGCGAGCACATGACGGTGCGGCGCCACGGGCATCTCAGCACCGTGCGGCCGTACCCGGTCAGCGTGGCATTCGAGGGCGGCAGCCGCACGGGCATTGCGCCCGTGGATGATGAACTGGGGCGCGAGGAGATGCGATTTGCGCGGCAGGAACTGCTGCGCGAGTTCGGTGTGCGCGCTGAAAATCTGGCGCTCGGCGTGGATCGCCTCGATTACACCAAGGGCATCGTGGAGAGGTTGCTGGCGCTCGAGCAACTGATCGAGAATCATCCCTGGCACTGGGAACGGCTCACCATGGTGCAGATTGCGGCGCCGAGCCGCACGCGCATCTCGTCGTATGCCGATCTGCGGCGCAAGGTCGAAGAGACAGTGGAGAGAATCAATCAGCGTTTTCAGACGGCACACTGGAAACCGATTGTGCTGATCGAGCGCCAATGCTCACACGAGGAAGTGAACCGCTGGTACCGCGCTGCTGACTTGTGCCTGGTGACGTCGCTGCATGATGGAATGAACCTTGTGGCCAAGGAGTATGTGGCGGCGCGCGATGATGAAGACGGCGTGCTGGTGCTGAGCAAATTCACGGGCGCGGCGGTGGAGTTGCAGGACGCGCTGCTGGTGAATCCGTATGACGTGGCGGGAGTGGCGGAGGCTATGCATCGCGGCCTGTCTATGGATCGCGCCGAGCGGCGGCTGCGAATGCAGCGCATGCGGCGCCAGGTGATGGACCATAATATTTATAGATGGGCTGCGAATGTGCTGGGCGCGCTGCGCGACCTGCGTCTCGAAAACGAGGAAGAATTCGATGAAATTCAGTTGGGTCCGGAGCCGTTTGATACGCGCGAGCGTTCCACTCACCGCAAAATGGCATCGTGAACGTGTTGAATATTGAATCGGAAGCTCGAGTAAGAATCGAGAGCTTTTTCCATACTTTCAAGAGATCACTCAAACCGCTACTGCTGCTGGACTATGACGGCACGCTGGCGGATTTTCGCATTGACCGGTTCAAGGCGCGCCCCTGGTCGGGCGTAACGGAACTGCTTTCGCGCATCCAGAGGCAGGGCAGGACGGAGATGAGGGTGATCACGGGCCGGCCTCCCGAAGAAGTGCCCCCGCTGCTTGGCTTGAATCCGACGCTCGAAGTCTGGGGCCTGCACGGCGCGAAGCGTCTTTATCCCGACGGCCGCAGCGACCAGGAAGAGACGCCACCCGAAACGCGCGAAAAACTGGATGAGGTACGCACACGATTGCGGATCCACGCGTTCGGCGGGCTCTATGAGGACAAGCCCAATGCGGCTGTGGTGCACTGGCGCGGCATCGCGCACGATCGCGCGAAGCGCATCGAGCAGAAGACGCGCGCGCTGTTTGAGCCGCTGGCAAGCAACGACGGTTTGTCGCTCCTGGTCTTTGAGTCGGGACTGGAACTGCGCACGGGGCGCGACAAAGGCGGCGCGGTGCGCGAGATTGTGCGCGAGGCGGATGGGTGTACGCCGGTGGTCTATCTCGGCGACGACTTTACGGATGAGTCGGCATTCGCGGCCGTGAATGAACTGGAAGGGCCGCACCTGAGCGTGCTGGTGCGGCGCGCGTGGCGCGAAACCGCAGCGGAGGTATGGCTGAAGCCGCCCGAAGAGCTGAAATGGTTCCTGGAGCGGTGGATGGAAGCAGTGGCCTGACAGCTCCGGCGTTTCCCAGGTTTCAATAGAGACCCTTCGACCTGGCTCAGCGCACTTCCTAAGAGCTAAGAGCTGAAAGCTGTCTTTATTCTCTGCCCCGCTTGCGGATCTCGATGTTGAGGCGCTTGATTTTCTGATTTAGCGTGGAGAGCGGGATGCGGAACTGCTCGGCCGCGTCGGTCTGGTTCCAGTTGCAGCGTTCCAGCTTCTCGATGATGATGCGGCGCTCGATGTCTTCCATGATGTCGAAGAGCGAAGCGTTGGGGTTGTGTTCGAGGAGCGCGTCCTGGAAGCTGCGGCCGGTGATGTGGCCGGGCAGCAGGTCAGAGCCGATGACCGGACCGGATGAAAGCACGACGCCGCGCTCGATGCAATTCTCAAGCTCGCGCACGTTGCCGGGCCAGTCATAGTCGACCAGGGCGCGCATCGCGTCAGAAGAAAGCCGGCGCGGCGACAAGCCATTTTCTCCCGCATAGAAATCGAGGAAGTGCTGGGCGAGCAGCGGAATGTCTTCGCGGCGCGCGCGCAGCGGCGGCAGGTCGACGGTGATCACGTTGAGGCGGTAGAAGAGGTCTTCGCGGAAGCGTCCGTCGCGCACGGCCTGGCGCAGGTCCACGTTGGTGGCGGCGATGATGCGCACGTCGACCTGAATCTCCTGGATGCCGCCGAGGTGCATGAAGCGCCGGTCCTGCAGCACGCGCAGGATCTTGGCCTGCGTATCCATGCCCATGGTGACGATTTCGTCGAGGAAGAGCGTGCCGCCGTTGGCTACTTCGAAGAGGCCCTTCTTTGAGGCTACGGCCGAAGTGAACGCGCCTTTTACGTGGCCGAAGAGCGTCGACTCAAGCAGCTCCGACGGCATGGCGCCGGTATTGATGGGGACAAACGGCTTGTCGCGGCGCGGCGAGTTGGCATGGATAGCCTTGGCGATGAGCTCCTTGCCTGTACCGCTTTCGCCCTGGATCAGCACCGTCGAGCGGCTGGGCGCAACCTGCGCGACCAGGTCGAAGATCCGCAACATCGAGTCGCTTTTGCCCACGATGTTCGTGAAGTTATAGCGCTGCTTGAGCGTGCGCTTGAGCTGTAGGTTTTCTTCTTCAGCGCGGTGGCGGGCGACGGCCGAGCGAATGTCGGCCATCAGCTTTTCGTTGTCCCACGGCTTCTGGACGAAGTTCTCCGCGCCGGCACGCACCGCTTCAACGACATTGTCGACAGTGCCGTAGGCGGTGATCATGATGACCGGCGTCTCGGGTTGCCGATCCTTGATTTGCGGCAGCAGCTCGATGCCGCTTTGGCCGGGCAGCGCGAGGTCGAGCAACACAAGATCGAAAGTCTCGAGCTCGAGGATTCGCAGTCCCTGTTCGCCGTCGGCCGCCATCCTGACGGAATAGCCTTCAAGAGTGAGCAACACCTCGAGCGACTCGCGGATGCCGGCTTCGTCATCGATGACGAGGATGCTGGCTCCGGTGCTGAATGCGGAAGACGCAGGCGAGGCAGTGGAAAGATTGAAAGGCTGGTCGACCTCAGGCATGTACAGACTTCCTTAGCAAGGGAAACTCGAGATGAAACGTGGTGCCGGAGCCGACCACGCTTTCGACATGAATTTTGCCTGCGTGCTCCTGGATGATGCCGTAGGAGACAGACAGTCCAAGTCCAGTGCCGCGGCGCTCTCCGGGCCTGGGCATTGTTTTGGTGGTGAAAAACGGATCGTAGATCCGCTTGAGGTTTTCGGGAGCAATTCCCAAGCCTGAGTCGGCGATCACGACTTCTACGTGGCCATTGACCTGAGTAGCCACCCGCAAGCGTCCTCCGCCGGGCATGGCGTCCTTGGCATTGAGCAGGAGATTCAGGAAGACCTGTTGCAGCTTGCCGGGATTGCCGTGGATCGCGGGCAACTCCGCGGCGAGATCGAGGTCGAGAAGGATCTGCGCGGTCTTGAATTGATGCTCGAGCAGCGACAGGGTATCGCGCATCACCTGGTTCAGGTTGGTGTCACGGAACTCGGTGGTTGAGGTGCGGGAGAAATTCAGCAGGCCATTGGCGATTTCAGACGCGCGAAAACTCT
>Ga0070731_10000260_pt1 | contig 86693 bp, 91 predicted proteins | sample Coa_R1_2_FD_66448 | JGI IMG/M metagenome (GOLD analysis project Ga0070731, IMG submission 66448) | Surface soil microbial communities from Centralia Pennsylvania, which are recovering from an underground coalmine fire - Coalmine... | ecosystem: Environmental > Terrestrial > Soil > Unclassified ... | reverse complement strand
TGTTCGGGCTGTCTCGTACTGATACAAACACCCTTAGCATTTCCATAGCTAAGCCGCAGCCGTCGCAGGTTCGTCCTACCGCGAACGCACCGTCGTCCCCTTCAACGCAGACGCTAAACGACTTGCTGTTGTTGCAGCTTCAGAGAATTACGCTTCCGCCCGCTAGCCAATAGAGTCACGCCATTTGGGCGCCGCGTGGACGCAACGATATTCACGGGAAAGCTTAAACCATCATTCTCTCGCCAGCTTGAGGGTGCAGTCTCTCAGAACAACGTCACCTTCTTTTAACCTTCCGTTTCCGATGAGAGAGCGATCCGTAAAAGTTCTACTTGCTTCGAGTTGGTAGGTAACTATTGGCGTAGGTAACCTTCATTGCAGCCGACTGCCGTCGGCGTCCGCTGAGTTCAACCGTTAGGAGGCTGGCGAATGACTGCTTCTGGCCGTTGGCGGTCATTCAACCCTATTTGCCGGATTTTTTCCGCGCCGCAGCGAATCGCCGATCTAACGGCGGCTTTCGACCATAGAGATCATTGAGGAGTAGAGTGGCTGCAGAAGTCCGGACACTTATCATCTGTATACCAAAGGGAGGTTCGCTATGCTGACAAGACGGAAATTTGCATCGTGCGCACTCTGCGCAATTGCCGGTTCCATTTCGACCGACGCGTCGGCTCAAGGGGCGTCACCTGCGGCGACGTCCGGCGTTACGCGAAAGATTTTGTCGAGGACGGACGGCCCGGCGCCAGGCTATGAAACGCTGCTAGTGGAGGCGACCATAGATCCGGGTGTGGTGGTTGGTCGGCATACCCACCCGGGAATCGAGTCGTCTTATGTCCTTGAAGGCGGCTTCGAGCTTCCTGTACAAGGGCAAGCGACCCGCATGCTTAAAGCCGGCGATGGCTTCCAGATACCGCCAGAAACGCCCCATGCGGGTGGCAAGCCCGGTACTGCAAAGACAAGAGTTCTGATCACCTACGTGGTGCAGAAGGGAAAACCGCTCGCAACTCCCGCGTGACCGGATCGAAGACCCCGGAGCGGGATCGACTATTCGCGAGTGACGGTTTATAGCGAGTTGACCCCGCCGGTTGCGCCCAGAGCGCGAGCGTTAGGTGAATGTCCGTTTCTGACCGTTGGCGGTCTTTTGTCGGCCGATTTGGCTTGATCGGTTGCCTTGCTGATGCTCAAAGGCTGAACCTCTCGAAGTGAAATGCCCGAGCGCGGTTCACCGGCCGTCCCAAAATTGCCCTGGATTTGCCCACGTCCGCTGGCAGTTCGTATTTGTGTTCCCTGAACTCTTGCGCAACTAAGGCGCTGACCTGCGCAGGCTCGGTGATTTCCATGGCGCCTAGCCGGACTAACAACGCGTTCGAGAGCGGACACCCCGTCAATGCCGCTCAACGCAGGGCGTTAGTTTTCAGTGCCTACAGTTCTTATACCGAGAGTGAGGCTGGAAACTGAGTTGACCCTACAAACCCGCACTCATTAAAGTCGGTGCCCAATAAACTAGGCTGCGGGAGTAATCTAGTGGTCTACCGGCCCAAGAGATTGGAATGTGAAGTGCGACTTATTATCTCAACAAGGCGTGTTGCGTAAATAGGACCTAGGCCAAGCCATGCCCATATCTGAATCCGATCCACGGGTATTTTTTGCTGCGGAGCGAACACTTCTTGCGTGGCTTCGAACAGGGCTCACGATCATTGCTCTTGGCTTCGTAGTGTCTCGATTCGGGCTATTTGTCCGATTACTTGCGGCGCAATCAAATACCTCTTCGCCTGGAGATCACTCGTCTCTGTCTGCCGTGCTGGGAGTCGCCTTTGTATTGGTTGGTGCATTGGCGATTGTGGTTGCCACCATTCAACACCACAGCTTCGTTGCCACGCTGTCGCAGACTGATTTGCCGCCTGCCTATTCCAGAGCCGTTGCGATTGTGCTCTCGCTCATAGTGGCTGCGCTTGGGATTGCTCTCGCCGGATATCTTCTCTACGAATCACACTGATGTGGCCTGACCTCTCGTTCAGCTAGGTCGCTTGTCCCAAAAACATGGGCTTCGCAGTTCAGCTCTACCTCGACAAGGATCTCGAAGCCGCATGCACTGAGATCCGTAAGGGGCCTACTAGTGCCGGTAACACCGATCACCAACCGCTCGAAGTCCCGGTCGGTATTAGGTCTATGATTCCCGGCTGGGAGGGGATCATGAGATCAGTCGCAATCGTAAACCTTCGGCGCTGCCGGTTTTTCCTGCTGGTTTTCCTTTTGTCCTCCCCGCCCGGCGCCTTTTCGCAAAACAGCGTTGCGCTGACCGGCGTCGTCGCATCGGCGGAAGATGGCGCGATGGAAGGCGTGTTGGTCAGCGCCAGGAAGACGGGCTCGACTATCACGGTTACCGTCGTCAGCGACAGCCAGGGCCACTACAGCTTTCCGGCATCCAGGCTCGAGCCCGGCCGCTACGCGATCCGCGTCCGCGCTGCCGGCTACGAACTCGAGGGCCCTGCTTTCGTCGAAATTCAAAAGGCCGCCAGCGCCGACCTCAGGCTCCGCAGGACGAAGGACCTCGCCGCGCAACTCTCCAACGGCGAGTGGATGGCGAGCATGCCGGGCACGGACGCGCAGAAGGGGCAGTTGCTCAACTGCGTCGGTTGCCACACGCTCCAGCGCATCGCGCGCTCGCCGTACGACGCGGACACCTTCATGAAAGTGATCCTTCCGCGCATGCAGGGCTACGTGAACCAGAGCATCCCGCAGCATCCGCAGCTGCGCAAGGCGGAGCGGCTGATGGAGGAGCGCGGCGACCAGCGGGTGCAGGTGTACCGCGCCGCCGCGGAATATCTAGCCACCGTCAATCTCGGCGGGGGGAAGCAGTGGAGCTACCCGCTGAGGACGCTGCCTCGCCCCAGCGGCCGCGCGACGCGCGTCATCTACACCGAGTACGACCTGCCGCGCGAGACTATTTCGCCGCACGACGTCATTGTCGACGACCAGGGCATCGCGTGGTATTCGAGCTTCGGCGAACAGAACCTCGGCAGGCTGGATCCCAGGAGCGGCAGGGTCACGGAGTTTCCGATCGCGGAGCAGAAGCCGGGCTTCCCGACCGGTCTACTCGGCCTGCGCCCGGACAGGGACGGCAACTTGTGGCTGGGCAACATGTACCAGGCGGTCATCGTAAAGTTCGACCGCAAGACGCAGAAGTTCACCACCTGGACACTGCCGCCCGACCAGGACATCGACGCCGCGCAGGTGAACATGGTCAGCGCGCAGTTCTCGCACGTGGACGGCAAGGTGTGGACGCAGAACAATGGCTTTGCCGGCGTGCACCGCCTCGACCTCGCCACCGGCAAGGTGGAGACCTGGGAGCCGTTCAAGGGCGCGCCCAGGGGCGAGCCGCACAACATCTACGACGTGATCCCGGATTCGCAGAACAACGCCTACTTCACCGACTTCCGCCAGCGCCACATCGGCCGCATCGACGCGAAGACGGGCGAGGTCAGATTGTTCGCGATTCCGACACCGGCATCCGCGCCGCGGCGGGGCATGATGGACGCCCAGGACCGGCTCTGGTTCGCCGAGTATCGCGGCGACCGCATCGCCATGCTCGACACGCGCAGCGGGCAGTTCAAGGAGTGGCCGGTCGCGCCGCGCTGGTCGTCGCCCTACGACGTCGCGATCGACCGGAACGAGGAGGCCTGGACGGGATCGATGATCACGGACCAGGTGACCCGGCTCGACACGCGCACCGGCCACAGCGTCGCCTACCTGCTGCCGCGGACCACCAACATCCGGCGCGTGTTCGTCGACAACTCGACCACGCCGGTGACCTTCTGGGCTGGCAGCAACCACGGCGCTTCCATCGTGAAATTGGAACCGCTGGACTGAAAAAGAGGCGATGAAGACGTTCGGACATTTACGTATGAACGCGTCGAGAGCAGTCCTCCTCGCGGCTTAGTGCTCTCTCGGATAGAAATGAGGGATCTATGAGCGAATTGCCAATAGAGAAACGTGTTCCGCGCACCGGGGACACGCCATCAGATAAGGGCGACGAAAGAACGATGAAGAACAAGCAATCGCTGTCCTTGAAGGACAAACAGGCAGATTCATCTGCTATCGAGAGAGCGGTTTATGACGGGATGCACGATTTGAGAAGCAACAGATCTAAGCAACTCCGCTCAGTTCGCCGGGGAAAACAGATAGTCGAATGACCGCTTTCGACCCAAAGCGGCGAAAGCGTAAACTTCATTCCGGGTCCGACCGAAATAGGGAGCGTGAGTCATGATCATTCTTGCGCGCGCGGCAATTTTTCTGATGGCCTTCGCTCCTTTGGGTGCGGGTGCGCAGGCCCTGGATTACGAAGTCTTCAAGGCGAGCGTCCAGCCGATCTTCCTCCAGAAGCGGCCCGGCCATACGCGATGCGTCGTCTGCCATTCCGAGCGGACCAACAGCGCGTTCCGCCTGGAGACGCTCGCGCCCGGCGCAAAGACCTGGACTGAGGAGCAGTCGCGCCGCAATTTCGAAATGGCCTCGCGCCTCGTTGCGCCGGGCAATCCGGACGCGGGGCTGCTCCCGGTTCACCCGCTCGCACCCGAAGCGGGCGGCGACGCTTACCACTCGGGAGGCAGGCAGTTTGCATCGAAGGACGACCCGGCCTGGAAGGCGATCGCCGCGTGGGTGCGCGGTGGTCCGCGGAAATAGAACCGGGGCGGCTAGGGGAGTACGAGCGTATTGATGCGCTTGGGCACTTCGCCGACAGGAACGGTGGCAACCAGCTTCATGGCGCCGGCGTCCACGACGGACACGGACCTTGCCGCCGCGTTGCTGATGTAGACGAATTTGCCGTCGGGCGTGAAGGTCACCCAGTTCGGCACCGCGCCGATGGGTTTGCGCCCGGACAGCTTCAATTCCGGCAGCGCAGCCTGGCCGAGCAGCTTCAGGTCCGGCAGCGAGTAGGCGAACACCGCGTTGGCCGCGATGCTCGTGACCCACAGGGCCTTGCCGCCGGGCGCGACGCCGATGCCATGGGACGGCGAATCCATGCGGCGTTCGGCGACGCCGAAGCCGCTGTCCGGTAGTTCGACGCGCGCCACTTCCTTACGCGCCGCGAAATCGATCACCGCGAAGCCGTTCAGGTTCGACAATTGCGCGTAGATGCGGCGCGTCGCGCCGTCCGGTCCCGCCTCGATCGCCATCGGCCGCAGGCCCTCGTCGAGCTTTAGCTCCCAGGCGACCTGCTCGGTCGCGAGATCGATCACCGTCAGCATCTTGGTGCGGATGGAGCCGGTCACGACGTACCTGTTGTCCGGCGTGACGTAGACGTTGTGCAGCCGGCCATGCACCGGAATCGTTTTGGCGAGCTTCAGCGAAGCGGTGTCGATGACGTCGAGCGCGCCGGGGTCCTCGGCGATGCCGACCACCACGCGCCCGCCGTCTTTCGTCGCCGCTATGTTGTTGGGGTGGCCGCTCAGTTTCACCCTGGCGATGGAGCGGCCCGTCCTGCGGTCGAACACGTCAAGCGTACTTTCGGCCTCGTCACTGACGTAGATCCGATTGCCGTCGGGCGAGAAATCGATTCCATGAGGTGCCTCGATGCCCTTGATCTCCTGGACCACCTTCCGGCTGGCCGGGTCGATGACATGGATGCTGTCGCCGGCGCTGTTGGTCACGTAAATGAGCGATTTTTGAGCCGCCGCCGGCAGCGCGGTGAGCGCGAGAAAAGCCCAGATCAGGCCTCGGCAACCGTCGCGAGAAACGTTCGACATGGCGAATCCTCCGCGGAGAGAACGAGTTTAGGCTGGGTTGCGTTCGAGGGTCAATCCCATAAAGCTGGCCCCGATGAGATGATGCGATAGGGTCGGCGAATGACCGCTTTCGACCCAAAGCAGACGTTCGGCAAACGGGCTACCCGCACTTCTATTGGTGGTTAGGGAGTATCGGTAATGCAAATAACTGTAGCCGTGATCGGCGCCATTTTTTTGTTAAGCGGCTGTGCTACCACGCACCGAATCCACGATACGGTAGCTTTCTCAGCGCGAATATTTGATCGGCAGGATGTTGATGCGATTCCAGGGCGACCGGTTTACAGCCTAGGTACTTGGTGACGTTACGCTCGCTAATTCGACTGCATGCGACTAGGTCCAGATCAATGACCGGCTGACCCACTCGCGAACGGTAGTACCAAGTCCGAGTTACTCGTGAATGTTTGCTTCTGGCCGAAAGCGGACATTCGGGCATATAGACCATGAAAAATACCAAGATTGTGCTGTCGTTGCTCTGCGCAGCCGCAGTGGCGGCGCCGCAACGCTATTCCCGCACCCGGGCGAGCTTCTCCACTTCGGGCAGGCGCCGCAACGCGCGCATCACGCGCGCGAGGTGCTGGCGGTTGCCGACTTCGAGCACGAACAGCATGGTGGTGAAGAGCGCGCGGTCTTCCTCCATGCTGATGGCGTCGATATTGGAGCCGGCGTCGGCGATTTCGGAGGCGACCTTGGCGAGCACGCCGCGCTGATTGGTCACCGTCACGCGCACCGCGGTCTGGAACAGCCGGCTCGGCTGGCGGTCCCACTCGACGTCGATCCACTGTTCGGGCTCGATGCGGCGCGAGCGCAGCGCGTGCTTGCATTCCGCGGTGTGCACCACGAGGCCCTGGCCTTTCTTCATCGAGCCGACGATCGCGTCGCCGGGGATCGGCCGGCAGCAGCCGGCGAGCTGGACCGCCATGCCCTCGCTGCCGCGGATCACGATGCTGGCGCCGGCGCTCTTCGGCATCCCGCTCTTGGCTTCCTCGCGCTCGGTTTTGCGCAGCAGCTTCCTCGCCACTACCGCCGGCAGGCGCCGGCCCATGCCGATGTCGGCCAGCACTTCCTGGCGCGAGTGCGCGCCGGTGTCGCGCACCGCGTGGTCCCAGCTCTGCTCGTCGATCTCCGCGGGCGAATGGCCGGCGGCCTTGAGCGCCTGCTCGAGCAGGCGCTCCCCGAGCGCCGCCGACTCGTCGTATTGCATGGTCTTGAGGAAATGCCGGATGTTGGAGCGCGCTTTCCCCGTCCTCACGTACTGCAGCCACGCCGGATTGGGTTTGGCATAGCCGGTGGTAATGATCTCGATGCGGTCGCCGTTGCGCAGTTCGGCACGCAGCGCCACCAGCTCCCCGTTCACCTTGGCCGCGACGCATTTGTTGCCGATGTCGGTGTGCACCGCGTACGCGAAATCCACCGCGGTGGCGCCGCGTGGCAGCGACATGATGCGGCCTTTGGGCGTGAAGACGTAGATTTCGTCGGGGAAGAGATCGACCTTCACATGCTCCAGGAATTCCTGCGAATCGCCCGACTGGCTCTGGATCTCCAGCAGCGACTGCAGCCACTGGTGGGTCTTCTTCTGCAACTCCGAGAGCGAGTCCACGTCGCTCTTGTACATCCAGTGCGAAGCGACGCCGGCCTCGGCCAGCTGGTGCATCTCCTGGGTGCGCAGCTGGATCTCGACCGGCACGCCGTAGGGCCCGATCAGCGCGGTGTGCAGCGACTGGTAGCCGTTCGCCTTCGGGATCGCGATGTAGTCCTTGAATTTGCCGGGCACCGGCTTGTACAGACCGTGCAGCACGCCGAGGGCGAGGTAGCAGGTGGCGGTGTCCTTCACCACCACGCGGTAGCCGTAGATGTCGTGCACCTCGGAGAACGACAGGTGCTTCTCGATCATCTTCCGGTAGATCGAGTAGATGTGCTTCTCCCGCCCGTTGACCGCGGCGGCGACGCCGCTCTCCGCCAGCCTGGCCTTGATCGCCGCCTCGATCTTGCCGACCACCTCGCGCCGGTTGCCGCGCGCCGCGCGCGTCGCCTTGGAGAGCACGCGGTAGCGCAGCGGGTGGGTGTGGGAGAAGGCGAGTTCCTGCAGCTCATGGAACAGTTCGTTCAGGCCGAGGCGGTTGGCGATCGGCGCGTAGATCTCCATCGTCTCGCGCGCCACGCGCCGGCGCTTGGCGGGTGCGACCGCGGCCAGCGTGCGCATGTTGTGCAGACGGTCCGCGAGCTTGATCAGGATGACGCGCACGTCGCGCGCCATCGCCAGCAGCATCTTTCGGAAGTTCTCAGCCTGCGCATCCTCGGCCGACTGGAATTCGATCTTGTCCAGCTTGGATACGCCGTCGACCAGGTCGGCGACGGGTTTGCCGAAGGTGTCGGAGATCTCGGCCTTGGTGACCAGGGTGTCTTCCATCACGTCGTGCAGCATCGCCGCGACCAGCGCCTGGCCGTCCAGGTGCCAGCCGGCGAGAATCTCGGCCACGGCCAGCGGATGGGAGATGTAGGGCTCGCCCGACTGGCGCGTCTGCCCCGCGTGTGCGGCCCCGGAAAAACGGTAAGCCTCCGCCACCCGGGCGACGTCGGCCGGCTTCAGGTAGCCGAAGCGGGACTCATCCAGAACTGAAACAGCGGACATGAGGGAAGTGTAGACCCCAATACCGGTGAGTTGGTATTCAAGGCTGCCGGGTCCCCCGCCCGGCAATCAAGGTTCAGGCCTCGTTCGGAACCGCGGCAGGCGGCGGCGCAACTTGCGGAGCCACCGCGGGCATCGGCGGATTGCGCCGCAATACCTCGATGCCGATCTTGCCGACCGAGATTTCGCGCAGCGCGATCACGGTGAACTTGTCGCGGTTCGGCTCGACCAGCGGCGAGGCGCCGGAGCTCAGCTGGCGCGCGCGGTAGGTCGCCGTCAGCGTGAGCTGAAAGCGGTTCGGAATGCGCTTGAGGCAATCGTCGACGGTGATACGGGCCATGGTCTGCCTTCGAAGTCAGGGTTTCAGGACGGGCTTTGCTGCGTTCGCGCCTTGCGCAGGCGCTCGACCCGGATGATCGCCTGCAAATCTTGCTTGGCGACATTGAAGTCTTTGTTAATTATAACGTAATTGAACTCCGGCGCGTGCGAGATTTCGTCTTCCGCGCTGGCCAGCCGGCGCCGGATCACCGCATCGGAGTCCTGGCCGCGCGCGCGCATGCGGCGCTCCAGTTCGGCCACCGCCGGCGGCAGGATGAAGACGCCGACGCACTCCGGGTAGAGCGTGCGCACCTGCTGCGCGCCCTGCCAGTCGATCTCCAGCATCAGGTCCTGCCCGCGCGCGAGCGCCTCGCGGATCACCGCCTGAGAAGTGCCGTAGCGGTTGCCGTGCACTTCGGCGCTCTCGAGGAATTCGCCGCGATCGAGCATGGCGATGAAGGTCTTTTCGTCGACGAAGTGGTACTCGCGGCCGTTCACTTCGCCCGGGCGCGGCGCGCGCGTGGTGTAGGAAACCGACAGCCGCAGGTGCGGATCTTCCTTGAGCAGCGCGTCAATCAGCGAGCTCTTGCCTGCCCCGGAGGGAGCGGTAATGACGAACAAAAGTCCACTCATTCGATGTTTTGCACTTGTTCGCGGATTTGTTCGATCAGCAGTTTCAACTCCAGTGCGCAGTCTGCTATTTTCAGCCCTGCCGCCTTGGACGCAAGGGTATTTGCCTCGCGGTTGAGTTCCTGGGCGAGAAAATCCAGCCGCTTGCCGGCGGCGCCGCCCCTGGCCAGTACGCGCTCGACCTCGTCGAGGTGCGTCGCGAGCCGCGTGATTTCCTCGTCGACGTCGCTCTTGGCGGCGAACAGCGCGATCTCCGTGCGGATGCGGTCTTCGATGCCAGCATCCAGCACCTCGCGCAGCCGTTCGGCGAGCCTGGCGCGATGCGCTGCCACCGCCTCGGGCACGAGCGGCGCCACTTCGGCCAGGCGCTTGCGCATGTCGGCGACCCGGCCCAGCAGGATCGCGGCGAGCTTGGCGCCTTCGCGGCCGCGAGCGGCGCACAGCTCATCGAGCGCGTCGCGGCACAGGCGATCCACCGCGGCGCGCGTGCCGTCTTCGTCGGCGGCGGGCTCGGCGAGCACGCCGGGCCAGCGCAGCACGTCGACGATGCGCAGCGACGAGGCGCCGGGAAAAGCGCTGGCGGCCTCGGCCGTAAGATCGCGCAGCTGCGTCATCGCCTGCAGATTGAGGTGTTTTTGCGTCTGAGGAGCGGAATTTCCGAAGGACAGGCGGCAATCCACTTTTCCGCGCGCTATCCGCCCGGAGATCAGTTCGCGCAGCATCGGCTCGGCGGCGCGCAGTTCCTCTGCGACCCGGAACTGCATGTCGAGGAAGCGCGAATTCACCGTGCGCAGCTCCAGCGCCAGTGCGCCGCGGGGCGAATCGGCACTCGCAACGGCGTAGCCGGTCATGCTGTAGATCATGGGGATGCAGGTATCATAGGTGAGATGTCCTCCCAAGCCAACCAGCCCTTGCCGGAAGGCTTCCCGCTCGAAAACTACAGGATTCTCCGACTCATCGCCTCCGGCGGCTTCTCATTCGTGTATCTCGCGCACGACGAGAACGAGGTGCCGGTGGCGATCAAGGAATACCTTCCCGCGACGCTCGCGCTGCGCACCCGCGACAACCCCGCGCCGGTGGTGCCGGAGGAAAATCTCCCTACCTTCCGCTACGGCCTGAAATGCTTCTTCGAGGAAGGCCGGACGCTGGCGACGCTGTCGCATCCGAACGTGGTGCGCGTGATCAACTTCTTCCGCGCCAATGAAACGGTGTACCTCGTGATGCGCTACGAGCGCGGCCGCACGCTGCAGGAGCACATCCAGAAGAAGAGCGGCGCCATCAAGGAAGACTGGATGCGCGGCACCTTCGTCAACCTGCTGAACGGCCTGCGCGAAGTGCATACCAACAAGCTGCTGCACCTGGATATCAAGCCGGGCAACATTTACGTCCGCAACGACGGCAACCCGGTGCTGATCGACTTCGGCGCCGCGCGCCAGACGCTCACGGTGGACGGCCTCAAGCTGCCGCCGATGTTCACGCCCGGATTCGCCTCGCCCGAGCATCATCGGGACCGCGCCAAGCTCGGTCCCTGGAGCGATATCTATTCCATCGGCGCCTCGATGTACGCCTGCCTCGCCGGCGTCGGCCCGCCTGTTGCGACGCAGCGCCTGGAGAAGGACAAGATGACAAGCGCGCGCAAGGGCTGGGCCGGCAAGTATTCCGCTGAGCTACTGGACACCATAGACTGGTGCCTGCGCCCCGACCATCTGGAGCGCCCGCAGAGCGTGTTCGCGCTGCAGAAAGCGTTGCTGGGGGAAAAGGAGCCGGGGTTCCACGGCGAGGCGCCGATTCTCGATCAATGGAAGGACGCGATCCTGCGCCGGATCAAGGGCTGATGCATGAAACGGACGATTACCGGAAGATGATGCCGCGATGAAGTACGCGATTTTCCAGGACACGCGTATCGGCAAGCGGCCCTACCAGCAGGACCGCCTGGCGCATTGGCACACCAAGGATTCGCTGTTCCTCGTGGTGGCCGACGGCATGGGCGGGCATGCGCATGGCGACGTCGCGGCACAGATCACCGTGGATTGTCTCGGCAGCGCATTCAAGAACGAGGCGAAAACGAAAATCGCCGACCCGGATGCGTTCCTGTTCCGCGGCATCGGCCGCGCGCACGCCATGGTCGTCCACCAGTCGGCGCGGCAGGGACTGGCGAGTTCGCCGCGCACCACCGTGGTCGCCTGCCTGGTGCAGGACGGCTACGCCTCCTGGTCGTTCGTCGGCGATTCGCGCCTTTACGTCATCCGCGACGGGCGGATCCTGACTCGCACCCGCGACCACACGCCGGTGCAGATGCTGATCGATGCGGGGAGGATCCGCGAAGAGGCGGCGGCGACCCATCCCGACCGCAACAAGCTCCTGCAATGCCTCGGCGGTCCGCGCGCGCCCAGGGTCGAGCCGACCGCGCATGCGCGCCTCGCGCAGAACGACATCGTGCTGCTGTGCTCGGACGGATTCTGGGGCCCGCTGACGCAGCGCCAGTTGCTGATGGGGCTGCTCGGCAAGGACATGCGGCGCGCGTTTCCGGAGCTGATCATGCTCGCCGAGGCCCGCGCCGGCGCCCGCTGCGACAACGTTTCAGTGCTGGCGATCGAGTGGCACGACAAGGCGGTGCCGGCCCCCGAGGAGCCGGTAACGGTGCCGATGGACGAGATGCCGACCGACGTGAAGGATTTCACCGCCACCGATCCGGACTTCATGCACATGACCGATGCGGACATCGAGCGCCAGATCGCCGAGATCAAGAAGGCGCTGAAGAAGCACGAGCCGGGAAAGAAATGAGCCGTCGAGAATGAGGCCGAGCGGCCGGAGGGCCGACGAACTGCGCGCGGTGCGGATGACGCGCGGCTACACCCGGCACGCCGAGGGATCGGTGCTGGTCGAATTCGGCGATACCAGGGTGCTGTGCACCGCAAGCGTGGAAGGGCGCGTGCCGCCGTTCCTGCGCGACAAGGGCCGCGGCTGGGTGACTGCGGAATACGGCATGCTGCCGCGGGCGACGCACACGCGTGGCGACCGGGAGGCCGCGCGCGGCAAGCAGTCCGGCCGCACCCAGGAGATCCAGCGCCTGATCGGCAGGGCGCTGCGCGCGGTGATCGATCTTTCCGCGCTCGGCGAGAACACGATGCACGTCGATTGCGACGTGCTGCAGGCCGACGGCGGCACGCGCACCGCGGCGATCACGGGCTCGTTCGTCGCCGTGCACGACGCACTCGCCTGGATGCGCGGCAAGGGAATGATCGCGTCGCTGCCGGTGAAGGATTTCGTCGCCGCCGTCTCGGTGGGCATCTACGAGGGCGTCCCGGTGCTCGACCTCGACTATCCCGAGGATTCGGCCTGCCAGGCCGACATGAACGTGGTCATGACTGGCGGCGGCCGCTTCGTCGAAGTGCAGGGGACCGCCGAGGGGGAAGCCTTTGCGCGCGCCGAACTCGACCAGTTGCTCGCGCTCGCCGGGAGGGGTATTGCAGAACTGGTGGCCCAGCAACGGCGCGCGTTAGGGTTGTAGAAGCGGGATTGTGAAGAGCATCGTTCTTGCTTCCGGCAATCCTGGAAAGAAAGCCGAGATCGAGCAGCTTCTAAAACCATTTGGCACCCGGGTCATCACGCAGGTCGAGCTCGGCGTCACCGAGGCGAAAGAGCCGTACGACACTTTCCTGGCGAATGCGGTCGCCAAGGCGCGCCATGCCTGTTTCGCGACGCGCTTGCCGGCGCTCGCAGACGATTCCGGACTTTGCGTGGATGCGCTGGGTGGCGCGCCGGGAGTCCGCTCCGCGCGCTACGCCGGCGAACCCAGGTCGGATCTTAGAAACAATCAAAAGCTTCTCGCCGAGATGTCCGCGCACGACGATCGCCGCGCGCACTACGTCTGCGTGCTGGTGCTGATGCGCGGCCCCGGGGACGCGCAGCCTCTGATCGCGGAAGCCGAGTGGCACGGAAAAATTGCGCGAGCGCCGCGCGGCAGCAACGGTTTCGGCTACGACCCGTACTTCTACCTAAGCGAACTGGACAAGACCGCCGCGGAACTCGACCCGGCGGAAAAGAACCGCATCAGCCATCGCGGCCAGGCGCTCGCGAAGCTGCTGGAGATGCTGAAAATCCGATGAGCGCGGTGCTAAGAGACATGCGGCAGGTGAAGTTCGCGGCGTTGCCACCGCTGTCGCTGTACGTCCATCTGCCGTGGTGCGTGCGCAAATGCCCCTACTGCGACTTCAATTCGCATGAACAGACAAGGAACGCGCAGGGCGCGTCGGGGGAACTCCCCGAACGGGAGTACCTGCAGGCCCTGACCCGCGATCTTGAAGCCTCCCTGCCGTCCGTCTGGGGCCGGCGGATCCATTCCATTTTCATCGGCGGCGGCACGCCCAGCCTGTTTTCCGCCGCTGCCATCGATGAATTGCTGGCAGGCTTCAGGGCGCGCCTGCCCGTCGAGCCCGATGCGGAAATCACGCTCGAGGCAAATCCAGGCACAGCGGAAGCGGAGCGGTTCAAGGGCTATCGTGCGGCGGGCGTGAACCGGCTCTCGCTGGGCGTGCAGAGCTTCGACGATGCAATGCTCAAGGCGCTCGGGCGCATCCACTCCGCGGACGAAGCGCGGCGCGCAATCGGGATGGCGCTAGAAATCTTCGGCAACGTGAACATCGATCTCATGTACGGGTTGCCGGGACAGACGCCGGTCATGGCGCGGGCAGACATCGGGGAGGGCGTGCGCCACGGCACGCCGCATTTTTCCGCCTACCAGCTAACGATCGAGCCGAACACGGTTTTTTTCTCCCATCCGCCCGGGCTGCCGGAGCACGACGCCGTCGCGGACATGCAGCTCATGGCCGAGGAAACGCTGGCGCAGGCAGGATTCGGACATTACGAGACCTCGGCGTTCGCCCGGCCCGGCCATCGTTGCCGGCATAACCTGAACTACTGGGAGTTCGGCGATTACCTCGGCCTCGGCGCCGGCGCGCACGGCAAGCTGAGCTTCGCCGACCGCGTCACCCGCCACGAGAGGGCAAAGCAGCCGCGTGAATACCTGGCTGGCGATGCCGCAGCCGAAAATCGCGTCATTCCCCCGGCCGAGCTGCCGTTCGAATTCATGCTCAATGCGCTGCGCCTGGTCGAGGGCTTTCCGGCCGAGCTGTTCGCCGCCCGTTGCGGCCTGCCGCTGTCGTCGATCGAATCGCGGCTCAAGGCCGCGGAACAAAAAAACCTGCTGGAGCGCAGCGCGCAGCGCGTTCGCCCGACGGCGCTGGGGCGGCGATTCCTGAACGACCTCGTCGAGCTATTCCTTCCGGCGCAGGAATAGCAGGTCGCGCACCGGATGGCCGAGGCCGATGCCGCGGCGCTCGAACCTGGTGGCGGGGCGGTTTTTTACCTGGCCCGCCTTTTCGAGCAGGGGCTCTGCAGAAAGCACGGTCGCCATCTGCTCGGCGTATTCCGCCCAATCGGTGGCGGCGTGGAAATAGCCGCCGGGCGCGAGCTTGCGCGCCGCCAGCTCCGCGAAGGGCGGCTGCAGCAGGCGCCGCTTGTGATGGCGTTTTTTCGGCCAGGGGTCCGGAAAAAAAAGGTGGATGCCGGCGAGGGAACCGTCCGCGATCATCTGCCCCAGCACCTCGACGGCATCGTGCCGGATGACGCGCAGGTTGTTCAACTCGAGGGCTGCGATTTTTTTCAGCAGGCTGCCGATGCCGGGGCCGTGTACTTCGACGGCGATGAAGTCGATGTGCGGGTTGGCCGCCGCAATCTCAGCCGTGGTCTCGCCCATCCCGGAGCCGATTTCGAGAACGACGGGCGCCGATCTGCCGAACAGCGTTTTTGGGTCGAGAAAAGAACCTGAAAACGGTATGCCGAAACGCGGCAGCAGGTCGTTCAGCGCGCGTTGCTGCGAAGGCGTGGTCCTGCCCTGGCGCAGGACGTAGCTTCGAATCTGCCGCATGAGGGATCGCCGCGGCGTGGCGCGGCGACTTACGCCGCTTTCGATCGTGTCAGGCTCGCCTTCGGCTCGGTGGGCGCGATCGTGCCTTCGGTTGGCGACGAGGGCGCGGCGCTGTAGAGTTTCTTAGGCATGCGGCCGGCGAGAAACGCCTCCCTGCCGGCTTCCACGCCTTTCTTCATCGCGCGGGCCATCAGGACCGGGTCTTTCGCCGCGGCGATCGCGGTATTCATCAGCACGCCGTCGCAGCCCAGTTCCATCGCGATCGCGGCGTCCGACGCGGTCCCCACGCCGGCGTCCACCAGCACCGGCACGCCGGCGCGCTCGATCACGAGCTGCAGGTTCCAGGGATTGAGTATGCCCATGCCAGAGCCGATCAGCGAGGCGAGCGGCATCACCGCGACGCAGCCGATCTCTTCCAGCATCTTCGCCTGGATCGGGTCGTCCGAGCAGTAGACCATCACCTTGAATCCCTCGGCGACGAGGGTTTTTGCCGCCGCCAGCGTCTCCGGCATGTTGGGGTAAAGCGAACTCGGATCGCCCAGCACCTCGAGCTTGACCAGGTCGTGACCGTCCAGCAATTCGCGCGCGAGACGCAGCGTGCGGACCGCGTCGCCTGCGCTGTAGCAGCCCGCGGTGTTCGGCAGGTAGGTGAACTTCGAAGGCGGCAGGAATTCCAGCAGCGAAGGCTCGCCCCTGGTCTGGCCGATGTTGGTGCGGCGGATGGCCACGGTAACGATCTCCGCTCCCGAAGCCTCGATCGCGGCGCGCGTCTGCGCGAAGTCCTTGTACTTGCCGGTGCCGACCAGCAGCCGCGAGGAAAATTTCCTTGCGGCGACGACGAGCGGATCGTCCATCTCATCCTCCCCCGACGGCAGCGACGATTTCGAGTTGATCGCCGTCGAGCAGCAGCGTGGAGCCGTGCGCGCCGCGCGGCACGATCTCCCCGTTGCGTTCCACCGCGATTTTCTTGCCGCCGAGCGCCATCTGGGCGAGCAGCTCTGAAACCGCCAGCGGCTGGTCGTAATGCTTAGTGTGACCATTTACCTGGATTACGATCATGTGGAGAATAATACAATGACGCCAATGACTTGTGGATATGCTGCCACGCAGCATATACTTAAAGCAATACATCAAAACAGGCATTTTTCCCTGCTGTTGGACGGACAAAAGGAGTAGTCTGCGCTGCAGTAGGGAATGGTAAGGAGAAAAACATGACTGCCAGAACGTTTTTAGTCGCTGCGTGCTTCCTGATCGGCGGTTGCTCCACGCTGACCGATTACGGCGTCGTGCGCAAAGACGCGCTGAGGAACGATCAGGGCTATGTAATCGGCTACAAGGAAATGCTCCGCAACGAGCAGACCGGCGAGGTGATGGTGCAGGTCGCGCTTTACACGCCGATGCTTGGCGAGAATGGCGAAGTGGTCGGCTACGAAGAGCAATCCAAGGACGGCGCGATTATCCGCAACGTCGACGGCCGCCCCATCGGCGCCCGGTTCTCGGATCTGCGCAGCCGGGGCACCAACGCGAAGAACAAGGGCCTGACGATCGTTTTCCGACCCGCGGATGTGCAGAAGGTCGCGGCGTCGCAGCCGAAGCTCTGGGAGATGATGGCTTCCCTCTCGCCCTCGGACCTGCGCAGAATCCAGTAGCAGCCCTGCGACGGGTTTTTCTGAAAGCCGCGGCCAACCGCGGCTTTTTTGTTTTCCGCCATTGAACTTGACCCGCAGCGGAATCAGCGGGCTCCCAGGATTCACCGGCCTCTAGAGGTCTCCAACACCCGGCTCGCCAAGTAGCGGTGTCTGTCTGGCATCATTGGAGCTAAGCGGGCTTCGTACAGTGGCAGTACCCGAGCTTCCCAAGCTCGAGACGCGAGTTCGATCCTCGCAGCCCGCTCCATACTTCGACCTGGTCAACCACAGATAGGTGTCCCGACGGTGGGTGACCGGTCGAGGATGATCAAGAAAGTTCAGCGGAATCAGTATGAAAAGACAGCGAACGCTGAGCAGTCATCCGATGCGCTCGGCCCGGGCTTTTTGCCTGGCCTCGTCATGCTGTTTCGAGCGCTCGAATTCGATCAGAGAGATCGCCATCCGGATGCGCTCCAGATCCAAGCCGTTCGACGGGTGATCGAGTACGTACTGCAAGTGTTCCTGCGCACTCGCGAGTTTGGACACAACGGGATCACTCATCGTTTTCAAAGACATGGTGTGCGCGGTATATGAGCAGTCCATGACCATAGCAATTTCCAATCAGGACGTCTGTCGTTGCATTTTGAATTTTTGAGTCGCTGCTGCGCTACAAATGGGTTAAATGGACTAGCAATTTCCGTGTGCAACTACACACGCTTTTAATTGGTGCCCGTTATCGTAGAGCGCGAAACCTTCCACATATCTCGCAGGCCATGTACCAGAAAACGCTGCACCTTCCAGTTCTGACGAAACTCGCCGCCGCCGAGCGATATTTGGTAGATGTTCTCGATCATCCGGCCGGCGAGTTGAACGCGGCTCGCATCCGGATGGCGCTTGCTATGATCAAATTCGAGCGCCTGAAACAGCAAGGCGAGACTGAGCAGGAGGGCCGGATCGAGCGAAATCGATGATCCGGCACGGCTTGATGCAGCGCGACGTAGTCCGATCGGACTATCCCGGGAGGCGGTCGGCGCGGATTGCCTGAAAGCTGGCACCGCCACAGTAGCACTCAGTTCCATCGCCCAGGGGGCCGCCATGACGCCAAGCACCGAGGATCGCTCGCCCACCGCCGCAGCCGCGGCACGACACTCCGCAGCCACGCTGCGCGCGTTGAACGCCTCGCGCGAACTTGCCATGCTGCTGAAGGGCTGCGAAGCCACGGTACGCCGGGCGAAGACGGACGTGGATGAGGAAGCGCTCGAAATCGTGGAGCAGATCTCGCGGGCTCTCGCCGCCGCAGGCGAGTCCGCCGAGCAGCTGCTGCAGCGGGTGCAGGAGTCGGCCCACGAACGCTCGGGCTTCTGGGAACCCGCCACCGATCCCTACGCCTCGATCCGGCGCAGCCTTGCGCGCCGGGTGCGGAACTTGGGCTGATCAGGATTTGCCGGATTTTCCAAAGCACGAAGGGCCTCCTTTTGGCCTTCTCAGCGTCGGGTCACGCCGAGGAAGCGACGGGAGTTCGGCAGCTAGTCCGCCCAGACTAGAAAATGCTGCCTGCGGCAGAGGTATGCCGCGATAAGCGCGGAGTATGCTGCAGGCTCGTTTCATCGCGCCTCTGCGCAGAGGCCCATGCAACCGGGCAAAGAAGCACCCGTGCTTGTTGTCGAGGACAACGCAACCAACCAGCTGGCGATCGGTGCGCTGCTCGACCGTTTCGGCGTAAATGCGGATTTCGTTTCCAATGGCCCGCAAGCCGTCGTCGCGACGGAGACGAAGCGCTACCGGCTCGTCCTCATGGACGTGATGCTGCCTGGTATGGACGGATACGCGACCGCGCGGCACATCCGCCGCCTCGAATACGGCACCGGGCGCCACACCCCCATCGTGGCCGTCACCGCGGTGGACACATCGATAAGCAAGCCCGAAAGCATCGCCGCCGGGATGGACGGCTTCATCGGCAAGCCTATCGATCGCGATGAACTCGCGGGGGTGCTGCGAACCTGGGTCGCGCGCCCCTTGGCCGCGACAGAAGACGCGGGCGATGCGGGGCGGATCCTCGCTTCGTTTCTCGAGGTCACGGGCGCGCTGCTCGAGAGCCTGAGCACGGCGATCGAGGCCGAGGATCTGGCGGCCGCGAGCCACCTCGCCCACGAGGTGAAGGCATCCAGCCTAGTGGCGCATGCCGGGGAGATGACGAAGATGGCGAAGCGGCTCGAGCAGACGATCCGCGAGGAGAAGTGGCGCGAGATCATGGACGATTATCGCGATCTCGTCGCCGCGTTCCGCCGCACGACTGAAGACCTGAAGCGCGTCCAGGAAATCCTCAGACGGAAGACCGGGCACGCCATGGAGCGGTAGCGTAGGCGGGTTACCCCTTAGTATTTTTCCGATGCGATGAGCCCGCCCAACACCTCCCTAAGCTGATGATTGACCCCCGATAGGGTTCGGAATTCGCGGAGTTACCGACAGCGCGACGTGGAGTGGTGCGACAAGCGGGGCTGGTTGACCAAGATTCCAGCGGTGGATTGACCTACTTGGAGTCGGTCACGACCTCTGACCGACCTCAGCATCGTCTATCAACCCGATAGAGAGGTGCAACGGCATCAGGCCCGCTTCGCGGGATCTTGGTCCCTTCAGGAACAACTTTCACTGTGGATCGCAGGGGGCGGTGGAAACGCCGGGGGCTGGTGGAGCGGGCAGCGGGAATCGAACCCGCGTCTTTAGCTTGGGAAGCTAAGGTACTGCCACTGTACGATGCCCGCTTAGGTCCAATGATGCCAGACAGACACCGCTACTTGGCGAGTTGGGCGTAGTCCGTCGAATACCAGGCAGTCTGCCTCTAAGGGCAGTAATCTTCGTTCTTGGATTATCGGCTGCAAACCCCATACAACGTGCCCGATAAACCCGTTAGTGCACTGAATGAGCTGCCTGAAAGTCCTTCAGTCTGGCTGCGCATAGAGGAGATGCACCATGATTAGCGTGAGCCTTAGGAGCCTGCTTTTTTACAACTTCGGAATTGCGCTGGTCTTTACTCTCATCGGCTCATTGAGCGTCTACAGCCTGGACCTCATCAAGCCAAATCGCGCCAATGAGTCCCATATTTTCGCAAAGGTTGCACGGCAGGCCATCGAAGGGGAGCAGGCGATCGAGGCCGTTCGCGCCCACGCGCTTTTTTACTTCGATACTGCACGCAACATACGGCGGGCAAGGGTAGACGACGACGTGCGCACTTACTACGACGTACGGATCCTGGCCTTCGTGGTAACCGGGCTGTTCGTGGTCGGGGGTATATTGGCTTTGTTGCTGCCGCTAGCGCGCGAGGCGCACTTGGGTGCCGGTGAAAAATAAGTAAAGCAGTCTGCGAAGTAGAACGGTCGCGCTATTTCTTCTTTTCCGCCGGAGCGGAAAGCCCAAGTACGGCTTTCACCGCATTGATCAGCAGGTCCGGTTCGAACGGCTTGGTGACATAGCCGTCAGCGCCACCCTGCAGGCCTTTGAGCACGGCTTCGCGCGTCGCTTCCGCCGTCAGCATGATGACCGGCATGATCCTCAGCACCGGGTGCTGGCGCATTTGAGCGAGGATGTCGAAGCCGTTGGCGTCAGGCAGTTGCACATCCAGCAGCACTAGGTCGGGCGCTGGCTGCTGGCGCAGGGCAACGATGATGTCGTCGCGCTTGAGCGCCGCACGCGGGATCAGGCCTTCCATCAGGAAATACGTTCGGATCAGCTTCTGCAAGTCCGGATCGTCATCGACCACAAGGATCGTAGGTTTCCAACCCTCTTTGACATCGCGCCCGTTGGCCGGACGGCGGGCGATGCGCACGTAAAAGCCTTTCCTCTTCAATATCGACGTGCCGCCTTCTACCTCGGGGCTCGAGTCCGCCGTAATGGTGCTGAAGAACCCGGCAGGAACGGCGATCGTGGAGAAGCCAGACCCCATGGCGTCGGCTTCGTTGATGGAGATGACCAGCTTGCCGGCAACCAGCTTGCGCAGGGCAGCGGTGACCTCTTCGCGTGAGATACTCGGTGCCCGCTGCGTGATCTCCGCTACGGAAGAAAAACCGTCAACTAGCACGAGCACCTGCAATTCCGCCGAGGACAGTGACGTGCCCACCGACTTCAGTTCGCGATTGCCTTTCTGGGAAATCGCAAAAATGTCATCGCCCTTGGCGTCGACGATGTTTGAGGATGACATGACGCAATCATAGGCTAATTGATGCGACGTGCCACGTTGGCCGGGTGCAAGGATGATAGGTTCCGGGCGAGTTCCCGGGGACGGGAGGTGCTGTGCCTCACGGTTGCCGCGTCTATCGAAACGTATATCCAGCTTCTTCCACCACGCCCAACTCGAAGGTCCACACGATCAAAGTCCCGCGCCCACCGCTGAGTTCTTCTGCGTTGAGATGAAAGCTTGTAACCCTTAGAATCAGTAGGGTTAGCGGGGTTCGATTCCCTTCACCCGCTCCATCACGGACCGGAGGCCATGCCGTACTCGGTTGAAGGCAAACTCGTCGTCGCGATCTCCTCGCGTGCGCTGTTCGACTTCGAGGAGGAGAACCGTGTCTTCGACGCGCAGGGCGAACGCGCCTACATCGACCTGCAGTATTCGCGCATGGACGTGCCGGCGAAGGAAGGCGTCGCCTTTCGCCTGGTGAAAAAACTGCAGGCCTTCAACACGAGCGACGCGCAGCGCGTGGAGGTGGTGATCCTTTCCAAGAACGACCCGGTATCGGGTCTGCGCATTTTCCGCTCTGCCGAGCGCGCGGGGCTGAAGATCGAGCGCGGCGTGTTCACCCGCGGCCGCAGCCCCTACCGCTACCTGGATGCGCTGCGGGCGAATCTCTTTTTGTCCGCCAACGAGCAGGACGTCATGGGCGCGCTGGATGCACGCTTTCCGGCTGCCCGCGTGGTTCCCGAATCGGCCCAGGCCGCCGGGCGCAACGAAGAGGTGCGGATCGCTTTCGACGGCGACGCAGTGCTGTTTTCCGACGAAGCCGAGCGTGTGTTCCAGCGCGACGGCCTGGATGCGTTCACGCGTCACGAAACGGCGCATGCGCTCAAACCCCTGCCGCCGGGCCCGTTCAAGCCGCTGCTGGAAGCCCTGCACCGCATGCAGGCGGCCGCCGGCACCGATGTGCCGATGCGGGTGCGCACCGCGCTGGTCACCGCGCGCAGCGCGCCCGCGCACGAGCGCGCGGTGAGGACGCTGATGGACTGGAACATCGCGGTGGACGAGGCGCTGTTCCTCGGCGGCCTGGACAAGGGCGAATTCCTCAAGGCCTTCCAGCCGGACTTCTACTTCGACGACCAGCGCGGGCACGTCGAGTCCGCGCGCCAGCACGTCGCGACAGGTCACGTACCCTTCGGTATCGCCAACAAAAACAAGGTGGCGCCATGAAAGCAATAAAATTCCTGCTGTTCGGCATCGCCGGGCTGATCGTGCTCGCCGCCGTGGCCCTGGGCGCGGCGATGGCGGTCGTAGACGGGCAATTCGTCAAGACGCGCCTGGAAGCGGCGATGAAGGCAAAAAACCGCACGCTGAAAATCGACGGCGTGCCGCAGCTGAGACTGTTTCCCGTTGCCGGCCTGGCGCTGGGCAAGACCTCGCTCAGCGAGCCGGGCAGCGACAAGCCCTTCCTGTCGCTCGACTCGGCGGAGGTCGCGGTGCGCGTCATGCCTTTGCTTTCGGGCGAGGTCGCGATCGAAACCCTCAAGCTATCCGGATTGAAGGCGAACCTTGCGCGGCACCGGGACGGTTCGCTGAATTTCGCCGACCTGGCCGGCAAGGGCGGGGAGAAATCCGCCGAAGGCAAGGCGCCGCCCAACCTGCGTATCGCCGAGGTGGACGTGCAGAAGATCCAGCTTGCGTGGCGCGATGAAGCAACCGGACAGGAACTGTCCGTGGCGGACCTGAATTTGAAGACCGGGCGCCTGGACGGGCAGACGCCGGGCGATCTGTCGATGTCGGCGCGGATCGTAGGAAAGAAGCCGGAGGCCGATCTCAGGGCGCAGGCCTCCGGCGCGCTGCGATTCGATCTCGGCCATGAAGAGTTCGCGTTCGACAAATTCGACGCGCAGCTGAAGGGGCGCTTCGATCAGGATACCGTGACGGTCGAGTTCTCCGCGCCGAAAGTGGAGGTCACCCCGGCCAAGGCCTCCGGTTCCGAGGTGAAAGGCTCGATCCAGGTCAAGGGCCCCCAGCGCAGTATCGATGCGAAGCTCCTCATCGCTGCCGTGGAAGGCACGGCGTCCGCGCTGACGATCCCCAAGATATCCCTGGATGTCGACGCCGCGGCCGCCGGGATCGCGACCAGGGCGAAGCTCGACTGCGCTGTCAAGGCGAACCTGGCGAAGCAGGACCTGCAGGCCGACATTTCCGGCAAGCTCGACGATGCAGCGCTGAAGGCCAAACTCGAATTGACGAATTTCGCGCCATTGAAGGCAAAATTTGATCTCAGCCTCGACCGCCTGAACCTGGACCGTTACCTGCCGGAGAAGAAGGAAGCGAAGGCGGACGACCGCGTCGAGCTTTCGGCGCTGAAAGGCAAGACCATGAGCGGGAAAATCGCCATCGGCGCGCTGACCGCGAAGCGCGTCAAGCTGGAGAACGTGAAAGCGGACCTGAAGCTGGACGGCGGCAAGCTCGATGTCGATCCGCAAACGGCCAATCTGTACGGCGGCACGCTCGCTGGTGCGCTCGCGGCGGATGCCAATGGCAACAAGATCCACATCAAGGAGACGATCCAGAACGTCGCGCTCGGGCCATTGCTGCACGATGCTGTGCAGAAGGATTCGATCGACGGGCACGGCAACGTGACGCTCGATGTGCAGACCGCGGGCGGCACCGTGACGGCGCTGGAGAGAGCGCTCGTCGGTAACGCGCATGTGGTGATCAAGGATGGCGCGATCAAGGGCGTCAACCTTGCCGAAAGCGCGCGCAACGCGAAGGCGGCGCTGGGCGGCAAGCAGCCGAAGGCCGACCCGACGCAGAAAACCGATTTTTCGGAAATGAGCGGGAGCTTCAAGATCAATAACGGCGTTGCGCACAATGACGATCTGAAGGCCCTGTCGCCGTTCTTCCGCCTTGGCGGCGCGGGCAACCTCGACATCGGCAACAACACGATCGATTACCTGGCCAAAGTCACGTTGGCGGCGACCGCCAAGGGGCAGGGCGGCCGCGACAATGTTTCCGGTATCACCATACCGGTGAAGCTGAGCGGGGCGCTCGACAACCCGACTTGGAACGCCGACTACTCCGCTTTGCTCGGCGGTGTGGTCGGGTCCACCGCCGACGCCGCGAAAAAGGGTGTTGGCGGCGTCACCAGCGCCGTGCGCGGCATATTCAAGCGCTAGATCCGGTTTTCCTCCACCGCGTGACACGCGGTGGCCGCGCCGTCACGCGATATCAGGCGCGGCAGCTCGGTTTTGCAGCGCTTATTGGCATGCGGGCAGCGCGGATGAAAAGCGCAGCCCGCGGGCGGCGCGAGCGGATTGGGCACTTCACCCGCGACCGGCGTACGCCGCCGGCCGCTCATTTCCAGATCGGGCACGGCATCCAGCAGCATGCGGGTGTAAGGGTGCCTGGGCCGCGCGAACAGGTCCTGCGCATCCGCGATCTCGACCAGTCGCCCTAGGTACATGACGCCGATCCGGTCGGCGATGTGGGAAACCACGGCGAGATTGTGCGAGATGAACAGGTAGGTGAGGCCCAGCCTTGCCTGCAGCTCGCTCATCAGGTTGAGTATCTGCGCCTGCACCGATACGTCCAGCGCCGAGGTCGGCTCGTCGCACACCAGGAATTCCGGCTGTCCGGAAAGGGCTCGCGCGATCGACACCCGCTGCCGCTGGCCGCCGGAGAACTGGTGCGGATATTTTTCGCCATCCTCCGGCACCAGCCCGACCTGCGTCAGGAGTTCTGCGACGCGTCCGCTGATTTGGTTTTCATCTTTCAAAAGGCCTAAAACCAGTATGGGCTCGGCGACTATTTCCCGCACGCGCCAGCGCGGATTCAGGCTCGCGTAGGGATCCTGGAAGATCATCTGCATGCGGCGGCGCAGGTGGATGGTGTCGGCCTGCGCTTCCGGGCCGGAGATTTCCACGCCGTCGAACCGGATGCGGCCGCGGGAGGGCGCGTACAGGCCGACGATCAGGCGCGCGAGCGTGGATTTGCCGCAGCCGGACTCGCCCACGAGCGCCAGCGTCTCGCCCCTGCGTACTTCGAACGAGACGCCGTCCACGGCGCGCAGCAGCTGCCGCGGCGCGCCTTCGACGACGCGGTTCAGCCAGGGCTTCGATACGTCGAAGTCCCGGCCCAGATTTTCAAGCGCAAGCAGGGGTGGGGGCCCCTGCGCCCCACTAAGCAGGGCCGGGGCCATACAGCCAGCACGCAGTGAGATTCGCTCCCGCAGCACGCGGCTCGGGACGCTCGGTCTTGCAGCGTTCGAGGACCTTGGTACAGCGGGGATGGAACGCGCAGCCCGGTGGGATCGCGTTCAGCCGCGGCATGGCGCCTTCGATCTGCACCAGGGGCGCGTGCTTTTTCTGCGTCGCATCGCGAATTTTCGGTATCGAGCCCATCAGGCCGGCCGTGTAGGGGTGGCGGGCGGCGCGGACGACTTCCCGTACCGGCCCGATCTCGGCGATGCGGCCGGCGTACATCACTGCCACGCGGTCGGCGGTTTCAGCGATCACGCCCATGTCGTGGGTGATCAGCATTACCGCGGTGCCGCGTTCGCGAGCCAGTTTTTTCAGCAACTGGATGATTTGAGCCTGGATCGAGACGTCGAGGGCGGTAGTGGGTTCATCCGCGATGATGAGCTGCGGTTCGGCACAGACCGCGAGAGCGATCACCACGCGCTGGCGCATGCCCCCGGAGAACTGGTGCGGATAGTGGTCGATGCGCGCTTCCGGCGCCGGGATGCCGACCTCGCGCAACAGGGCAAGCGCCCTTGCGCGCGCTTCCGAGGCATCGTTATCGAGGTGGGTGCGGATGGTCTCCACCAGCTGCTCGCCCACGGTATAGAGCGGATTCAGGGAGGTGAGCGGGTCCTGGAAAATCGCGCCGATGCGCCTGCCGCGGATGCGCCGCAGCGCTTCCTGCGGAAGATTGTCGATGCGTTCGCCGTCGAGCCGGATTTCACCCGCGGCGATTCGGCCAGGCGGTTCGAGCAGGCCGATGACCGCCATCCCTGTCAGCGACTTGCCCGCGCCGGATTCGCCGACAACGCCCAACACCTCCCCCGGCGCGATGGCGAAGGAAATACCCTGGACAGCGACCAGCGTGCCGTGCCGGGTCGGGAACTCGACGCGCAGGTCCTTGACCTCGAGGATCATCGCAGCTTCGGATTGAGCGCGTCGCGCAGCCAGTCGCCCAGCAGGTTCACCGACAGCACCAGCGTCACGAGCGCGAGGCCGGGAAACAGCACGATCCACCATACTCCGGAAATCAGGAATTCGTTGCCGTGGCTGATCAAGGTACCGAGCGACGGCCGGGTGGGCGGCACCCCGACGCCCAGGAAGGAGAGCGTCGCCTCCGTTATGATCGCCGTCGCGATGTGGATGGTGGCGATCACCAGCACCGGACCCATGACGTTCGGCAGCAAATGCCGCAGCATGATCGCCAGCGGATGGCGCCCGATGACGCGCGCCGCCTGCACGTATTCCTTGTTCTTCTCGACCAGCGTCGAGCCGCGCACCGTGCGCGCGTACTGCACCCAGCCCGAAATGCCGATCGCCAGGATCAGGACGGGGATCGCGATTTCATCGTGCCGGTCGCCCGGAAGCACGACGCGCGCCACCCCGTCGACCAGCAGCGCGATCAGGATTGAGGGGAAGGAGAGCTGGACGTCGGCGACGCGCATGATGAAGGAATCGAGCTTGCCGCCGAAATAGCCCGCCACCAGGCCCAGCGTCACGCCGAGCACGAGCGCGAACAGCACCGCTGCGGCCCCGACGCCCAGCGATATGCGCGCCCCGTACATGATGGTCGAAAGAATGTCGCGGCCCTGGTCGTCGGTGCCGAGCAGGTGGCTCGCGGCGCCCTGCGCTGTCCACGCCGGCGGTGCGAGGGCGCTGTTCAGGTCGAGCGACGCGGCATCGAAAGGATTGTAGGGCGCCAGCCAGGGCGCCAGCAGCGCGCCGCCGACGCAGACCAGGGTCAGGACCGCGGCCACGACCGCAACCGGCGAGTTGCGGAAGCTGTACGCGAGGTCGTCGTTCCAAATACCTTGGAATTTCACCGAATTGAAGCGGCGATGCCAGCCGCTACTTGAGCGGCAGCGATTCCTCGACGAGAGCGGCGAGGAAGCCCGCGCCGAGCGGGATCACCTCGTCGTTGAAGTCGTAGCCCGGGTTGTGCAAAAAGCAGTTGTTCGGCCCGCCGCCCTGGCCGAGGAAGACATACGCACCCGGACGCGCCTGCAGCATGTAGGAAAAGTCTTCCCCGCCCATCGTCGGCTCGGCGTCGGTAAACACGTTGTTCTTGCCGAACACGCGTTCGCCCACTTTGGCCGCGAACATCGCCTCGCGTTCGGTGTTGATCGTCGACGGATAGCCGAGCTTGTATTCGACGTCGGCGCTGCCCCCCATCGCCTTGGAAATGCCCGAGACGATTTCCCTGATGCGCTTCTCGGCCATGACGCGCGTCTCCGGGCGGAAGGTGCGCACCGTGCCGATCAGCTTGACGAAGTCCGGGATGACGTTGAACACGTTCATCTGGCTCGTCTCCATCGACGCTATGGTGACGACGATCGAATCCAGCGGGCTTACGTTGCGGCTGGCGATGGTCTGCAGGGCGGTGATGATCTGCGCAGTGGTCACCACCGGGTCCACGGTCAGGTGCGGCATGGCGGCGTGGCCGCCTTTGCCGCGCACCGTGACCACGATCTCGTCGGTGGCCGCCATCACCGGCCCGGGCCGTACCGCCATCTGTCCGGGCGGCAGCCCGGGCCAGTTGTGCACGGCATAGACTTCGTTGGCGGGAAAGCGCTCGAACAGGCCTTCTTCGACCATCACCTTGCCGCCGCCGCCGCCTTCCTCGGCCGGCTGGAAGATCAGGTAGGCCGTGCCGTCGAAGTTCCGCGTCTCGGCGAGATAGCGCGCCGTGCCGAGCAGCATGGTGGTGTGGCCGTCGTGCCCGCAGGCGTGCATGCGGCCGGCGTGCGTCGACTTGTGCGGGATGTTGCCCGTCTCGTGCATCGGCAGGCAGTCCATGTCGGCGCGCAGGCCGATCGCGCGGCCGCTGACGGTTTTTCTGCCTTTGACGACACCCACGACGCCGGTCTTCGCCAGGCCCCGGTGGACCTCTATGCCCCAGGAGGCGAGCTGGTCGGCGACCAGCTGGGAGGTGCGGCTTTCCTGGAACGCGAGTTCGGGGTGCGCGTGGATGTCGCGCCGGATGGTGCGCAGCTCGGAGTGGTAGCCGCGGATTTTTTCCACGGGAGACGAGATCTTTTCGGCGGGCGCGTTCATGGCGTTTCCTCGATGTCGGATTCAGCTTGCGGCGGCAGCACGGTCTATCCGCAGCCGCGGGTCAACCGCATAGTAAAGCAGGTCGACGACCAGGTTGATGACGACGAAAAACAGCGCGATCAGGCACAGATAGGCCGCCATCACCGGGATGTCGGCGAAGCCCACGGCCTGGATGAACAGCAGGCCCATACCCGGCCACTGGAACACCGTCTCGGTGATGATCGAGAAAGCGATGATCGCGCCCAGCTGCAGCCCGGTGATCGTGATCACCGGCACCAGAGTGTTCTTGAGCGCGTGGCCGAAGTGCACCGCCCGGTCGCTCAGGCCGCGCGCACGTGCGAACTTGATGTAATCGGTGCGCAGCACCTCCAGCATTTCCGAGCGCACCAGGCGCTGGATCAACGTCATCTGGAACAGGCCCAGCGTGATCGCGGGCAGGATCAGCGATTTGAGTCCCGAGACGGTCAGCAGGCCGGTGCTCCACCAGCCGAGCAGCACCGTGTCGCCGCGCCCGAACGAGGGCAGCCACCCGAGCAGCACCGCGAACACAAGGATCAGGAGGATGCCGATGAGAAAGGTGGGGAGCGAAACCCCGACCAGCGACACCGCGAGCATGATCTGCGACAGCCACGAATTTCGCCGGAGCGCCGTGTAGACGCCCATCGACACGCCGCCCACAAGGGCAAACAGCGCGGCGACGATGGACAATTCGAGCGTCGCCGGCAGGCGCTCGGCGATCAGCTTCGATACCGGCTGCACCTGGCGCAGGCTGAGCCCGAAATCGCCGTGCAGCGCGTTGTCGACGAAGCGGGCGTACTGGACGTAGAACGGCCGGTCGAGGCCCAACTCCCGGGTGATGCGCGCCCGGTCCTCCGCCGTGGCGTCCTGCCCGAGCATGAACAGCACCGGGTCGCCGGTAAAACGGAACAGCGAGAACGCGATCAGCCCCACCGCGAGCATGACGAGTACCGCCTGCACCAGGCGGCGAAGAACGAAGGCGAGCATGTATGGAAGGATGTAAGGATAGAGATGCGGCTGCTACCTTGCCATAGAATCGGCCGAATCTTACATACGATGCCGGATTTCTCGCGAAAAATCGTTCGATGGCAGCGGCGCCACGGCCGGCACGGATTGCCATGGCAGGCGACGCGCGACCCGTACCGCATCTGGCTGTCGGAGATCATGCTGCAGCAGACCCAGGTGGCAGCGGTGATCCCGTACTACCGGCGTTTTCTCGCCCGCTTCCCCGATGTCGCTGCGCTGGCCGCCGCTTCGGAAGAAGACGTGCTCAAGCTGTGGAGCGGGCTGGGTTACTATGCCCGCGGCCGCAACCTGCTGCGCGCCGCCCGGGAAGTGGCCCGGCGGCGGAAATTTCCGGATACGGTCGAAAAAATCCTCGAGCTGCCCGGCGTCGGTCCTTCGACCGCGGCCGCCATCGCGGCGTTTGCTTTCGGCCGCCGCGCGGCGATCCTGGATGGCAACGTGAAACGGGTGCTGGCGCGCCGCTTCGGCGTCGACAGCGAGAAGGCGCAATGGGCGCTGGCGAACAAGCTGCTTCCCGCGCGCGGCATCGAGACCTACACGCAGGCGCTCATGGACCTGGGAGCGACGGTATGCACGCGAACCAGGCCGGCCTGCGAGCGCTGCCCGGTGGCCGGGGATTGCGTGGCGCGGCGCGAAGACCGGATCGGCGAATTGCCGGCGCCGCGCAGGCGCAGGACGCTGCCGCTCAGGCATTCCACCTGGCTGGTGCTGTTGCACCAGGGGTCGGTGCTGCTGGAGCGCCGTCCCGGCATTGGGATCTGGGGAGGGCTCTGGGTCTTTCCCGAAGGGCCTTCGGGCGATATCGGGTCTTTCTGCCGGAAGAATTTTTCGATTGAAATCGCCAAGCCGCAAAAGATGCCGGTGATCGAGCATGGTTTCACGCATTTCCGGCTGAATATCCAGCCGATCCGCTGCAGCGTGCGGCGAATACTGCCGCGGGCGGAATCGCCGGGCCGGATGTGGATCGATGCGGAGGATGCAGCGCGCGCGGCAGTCCCGGCGCCGGTGCGCGCCCTGCTGTCAGGACTGGGTTGAGCCGCTGGTTCCCTGGGCGCTTTCCGCCAGCAGGCGCTGCAGGATTTCGAGACGCTGCAGGCCGTCGTCAAGCTCGAGCAGCTTCTGCCGCGTCGCCGCGGGCAAGGGCAGAACTTCCGCGAGGCGCGCGCCCACCCAGGCGCTGGAATCGAGCAGGAACGGCTTCGCGAACAACCGCTCGCCATGTTCCGCGACGATGCGTCCGAGCAGCTGCCGGCAGGCGCCGAATTTCTCCGCTATCGGCGCATCGGCTTCTTCGGCAAGGTGTTCGACGCCGGCGAGGATCAGGCCGTCGGCGCGGATCCGCGTCGCCAGCACCCGGAAGCGCCGCCCGCCGCGAGCCACCAACTGCAGGAGTCCCAGCTGTTCCATGTCCCATTGCGTGATGTGCGCGAGGCAGCCCACGTCCTCGTGCGTCGCGGGGGTTCCGACTTCGGCGCCTTCGCGGATCAGGCTAACGCCGAAAGGCGTGCCGTCGCGCAGGCAGGCCTTCGCCATTTCCAGATAGCGCTGCTCGAACACGCGCAGCGGCAGCAGTCCGCCCGGAAACAGCACCGTGTGGAGCGGGAACAGCGGAATTTCCGCTCCGGGAGCCGTCATTCTGCGGCGGTTGCGGCCAGGCCGCGATGGCGCACCAGTACCCGCGCTTCGGCGTTGAACGCGCGCGCCAGTCGCTCGGCAAGGTAGACCGAACGGTGGCGCCCGCCGGTGCATCCGATCGCTACGGTGACGTAATTGCGATTGTCGCGCCGGACGTCGGGCAGCCAGCGGGCGAGAAAGGCGCGCACGTCCTCCAGGAATGCGCCCACTTTTTCCTCGCGCTCCAGAAACTCGATCACAGGCCCGTCGTGCCCGGTCAACTGGGCGAGTCCCGGCTGGTAATGAGGGTTTGGCAGCATGCGCGCGTCCACCACCCAATCGGCATCCAGCGGAATGCCTTCGCGGAACGCAAACGACTCGAACAGCAGCGTCAGCGAGCCGCCACCAAGGCCGAGCAGGTCCTTGATCCAGTTGCGCAGCACCTTGGGCTGGAGGCCGCTGGTGTCGATGCGGTGTCCAAGTTCGGAGACGCCGGCAAGCAGCGCCCGCTCGCGCTCGATCGCCTCGCTCAGCGTCAAACCGGCACCCGCCAGGGGATGGCTGCGACGCGTTTCGGAGAACCGGCGCAGCAGGGCATCGGCGCTCGCCTCCAGGAACAGCACCGTGGACTCCGCGCCCAGGGCCTTCAGCGCGGCAAGGTGCTGCGGCAGCGAAGACAAGGCGACGCTGCGCGCATCGACGCTGACGGCGATGCGGCCGTGCCCGCCTTCGTAGAGAAACTTGACGACATCCAGCAGCAGCGTCGCCGGCAGGTTGTCGACGCAGTAGTAGCCGCTGTCTTCGAGCACGTCCAGGGCGATGCTCTTGCCCGAGCCCGACAGGCCGCTGACCAGGACGAGCTGCACGCTAGCCGTCGTCCTCCATCGCCAGCTTCTGGCGCGCGAGGAATTCAGCTGCCGAATCCTTGCCGCGCAGTTGCAGGATGTAATTGCGCACCGCCGCTTCGAGCAGCACGGCGAGGTTGCGCCCGGCCGCGACCGGGATCACGACCTTGCGCACCGTCACGCCGAGGATTTCCTCGGAAAGTTCTGACAATGGCAGGCGTTCGCTGGTGTCACGCGCACTCCCCTTGGCGGGTTTCTCGAGATGGGCGATCAGTTTCAGCTTCATTTTAGGCCGTACCGCCGTCTCGCCGTAGATGGCGCGGATGTTGATGAGGCCCAGGCCGCGCACTTCGAGGAAGTCCTTGAGCAGGGGGGGGCAGCGGCCCTCGAGCGTGGTCGCGGCAATGCGCGAGATTTCGACCACGTCATCGGCCACCAGGCCCTGGCCGCGGCTGATCAGTTCGAGGGCGAGTTCGCTCTTGCCGACGCCGGAATCCCCGGTGATCAGCACGCCCACGCCGAGCACGTCCATCAGCACGCCATGGCGCTCGGTCATGTCAGCGAGCCGCTTGGCGAGGTAGTTCGCCAGTTTCTCGATGACCCGCGCGGCGGGAAGGGGAGAGGTGAAGAGGGGCGTCTGGCTGCGTTCCGCCCCCTCGATCAGTGGCTGCGGTGGCGCGACGCCGTCGGCGAAGATCACCGCAGCCGGAGCCGGCGCGAACAGGCGATCCGCCAGCCCCGTGATCGTGCCTGCTTCGTAGGTGCCGATCACCTGGACGCTGTTCGGGTGGGTGAGGTTGAGGTGGCCTATCAGCGCCGCGGCCGCCGCCGACTCGCGGCGCACCGCAGTGCGGCCTTCGCGCCCGGCTATCCAGGCCAGCGAAAGCGCCTCGCGGTTGTCCTCATGCAACTGCGCGACGTTGACCTGAAGCATCGGGCTGCCATGTGGAGATGATCTGGTGCAGCGCCGCCGCGTCCGCGGCGCCTGCCATCGCTTCACGCAGCGCGCGGTCGCTGAACATCTGCGCCAGTTCCGACAGGATCTCGAGGTGCTTCTCGGTGGCGTGCTCTGGCACCAGCAGCGCGAATACCAGGCCCACGGGCTTTCCGTCCGGCGCATCAAAGGGCACCGGCTGCGACAGGCGGACGAACGCGCCCAGGGCCTCCTTCAGCCCCTTGATGCGTCCGTGCGGGATCGCGACGCCCTGGCCAAGGCCGGTCGAGCCCAGGCGTTCGCGGGCGAACAGGCTTTCGAACACCACGCCACGGGCGATGCCGTGCTGGTTTTCGAACAGCAATCCGACCTGCTCGAACAGCCGCTTCTTGCTGGAAGCGGCAAGGTCGGGCAGGACGTTCGCGGGGGGGAGGAGCTTTGCGACCAGGGACATGGGAAGGTGCGCGGAAAGGCGCAGAGGGCGCGGATTATAGCCCGCCGTTTTCCTACAGGCTCTTGCGCTGGTTGACCGGCGGAATCTGCAGTGATTCCCGGTACTTGGCTATGGTCCGGCGCGCCACGACGATGCCCTGCTCGCCGAGAATCTGGGCGATGCGCGAGTCCGACAGGGGCGCCTTGGCGTCCTCCGCGGCGACCAGTTGCTTGATCAGGGCCCGGATCGCGGTGGAGGAAGCGGCGCCGCCGGTGTCGGTGGCGACATGGCTGCCGAAAAAGTACTTGAGTTCGAATGTGCCGCGCGGCGTCGCCATGTATTTCTGCGTCGTTACGCGCGAAATCGTGCTTTCGTGCACGCTGAGAACGTCGGCGATTTCGCGCAGCACCATGGGCCTCATCGCGACTTCGCCGTGCTCGAGGAAATTGCGCTGCCGGTCGACGATCGCCTGCGATACGCGCAAGATGGTGTCGAAGCGCTGCAGCACGTTCTTGATCAGCCAGCGCGCCTCCTGCAGCTGCGAGGCGAGCGCATTGCCGCCGCTGCCGCGCGGGCGCGCGGCGAGCTCCGCATACAGCCGGTTGACCCGCAGGCGCGGCATCGCTTCCTGGTTGAGAGTCGCGCGCCAGACGCCTTTCACTTTGCGCACGACGACATCGGGGACCACATAGCGGGTCTCGATCCTGGCGAAGGCGGCCCCGGGCCTGGGATTGAGGCCGCGGATCAGCAACTGAGCCGCGCGCAGCGCTTCGTCGCTGGCGCCGGTGGTGCTCTTCAGCCGCACGTAGTCCCGGCTGGCGAGGAGTTCCAGGTGCTGTTCGCAGATCGCGAGCGCCAGGGCGGCGTGGGGCCCGGCGCCTTCCTTCATGGCGCGGATCTGCAGCGCGAGGCATTCGCCGGGCGTACGGGCCCCGACGCCAGGCGGCTCGAAATTCTGCAGGTGTCTGAGCGCGATCGCGAGCTCCTCGACGTTGACTTCGGCCTCGGCCGACATCAGTGCCGCGATCTCCTCCAGCGACTGCGTCAGGTAGCCATCCTCGTCGAGCGCGTCGACGAGCAGCCCGACCAGCGCGCGGTCGCGCGTGCCGAGGTTGGTCAGCGCGAGTTCGCTGTTGAGGTGGTCGCGCAGGGTGGGCAGGTCGGGGGCCGCGTTGGTGCGGTCGCCGTCATCCTCGCCGCTGTCTTCGGCGCCGCGCCAGGGCGCGGCGAAATCCGCCGGGAGCTCCTCGTTGCGTTCCGGGTTGCCGCCCGGACTCTCGTCGGCCGAGGTCCCGGAGGGGGCTTCCCGGTCGGCGTTCGCAGGGGCCGCAGCGGCGGCCGCGTCGCTTTCCCCGTCTTCGAGTTCGAGGATCGGGTTCTCCATCAGCAGGCGCTCGATTTCCTGGTTCAACTCGACGGTCGAGAGCTGCAGCAGGCGGATCGACTGCTGCAGCTGCGGCGTCAGCGTCAGGTGCTGCGACAGCCGGAACTGCATGGTCGGCTTCATGGCGGCTACATGCGGAAGTTCTCGCCCAGGTAGACGCGGCGGACGCTGTCGTTGCCCACGATCTCGTCCGGCCGCCCGGAGGCGAGCACTGCACCCTCGTTGATGATGTAGGCGCGATCGCAGATGCCGAGCGTCTCGCGCACGTTGTGGTCGGTAATCAGCACGCCGATGCCGCGCGCTTTCAGGTATCCGATGATGCGCTGGATGTCCAGCACCGCGATCGGGTCGACGCCGGCGAAGGGCTCGTCCAGCAGGATGAAGGCCGGCTTGGTGCCCAGGGCGCGGGCGATCTCGACCCGCCGGCGCTCTCCGCCTGAGAGGGAGAGGGCGGTGTGCTTGCGCAGATGCGCGATGCCGAGTTCGCCCAGCAGTTCGGTCAGGCGCGGCGGGATGTCCTCGGGCAGCAGGCCCTGAAGTTCCAGCACCGCCTGCACGTTCTCCTCCACCGAGAGTTTGCGGAATACCGAGTTTTCCTGCGGCAGGTAGGAAATGCCGAGCCGGGCCCGGCGGTGAATCGGCAGCTTCGTAAGGTCGCCGCCATCGAGATGAATACTGCCGGCGTCCGCCGGCACCAGGCCGACGATCATGTAGAAGCAGGTAGTCTTGCCGGCGCCGTTCGGCCCCAGCAGGCCGACTACTTCGCCGCTGGCTACCTCGAGCGACACGCCCTCGACCACGGTGCGCGAACCGAAGCGCTTGCGCAGTCTGTCCGCGCGCAGGACGCTCATTTCTTCTCGGGCGTCAACTTTGGCTGGAGCACCGCTTTTACCCGGCCCTCGGGCGCGGTGGGCGCGGCGTCCTTCGCTGCGCTCACCGAGAAAAAATCGGTGCGCTGGTCGAGGAAGATGTAGTCGCCGTTGACCACGTCCTGGTCCCGCGTCACGCGCGCCCGCTGGAACAGCTCGATGCTCTCCTTACGGCCGTCGATCTTGATCTCCAGCGCCTCGCCGTCGGTCCAGACGCCTTCCTTGCCGTCCTTGGGATCGCCTTTCTGGCGGAAGCGCACCGGCTTGCCGGTAGCGGTGGAAATCTGGAATCCCTCGGCATCCTGGTACACCACGATGCGGTCCGCGCGCACCAGGATCGTCCCTTTGGTGACCACGACGCTGCCTTCGAAGATGCTCATGCGTTTCGTGTCGTCCGAACTCATGCGGTTCGATTCGATGTGCATCGGCTGGTCCTTGTCGGCCTTCTCGGCATGGGCCGGAATCGCCGCCAGCAGGAGGATCGCCGCCGAGAGCGCGGCGCAAGCCGTGTATGGTGCTTGTCTCACTGCTCTGGCTCAGCCCTTTTCTTCGGTTCAAATTGTCCGCGCACCCGCTCGCGCAGAAACAGCTCGTCCGAGTCCGTGTGGTACTCCATGCCGCGGCCGGAGAGTACACGGTCATCCTCGGTGACTACGACATCGCGATCGGTTTGAACCACGTCGTGCGCCTGCACCAGGTGCAGGAAGCTGGTGCGCATGCGGGTCTCGGAGCGGTCGGGCCCCCCGTCGCGTACCAACAGCACGTTGTCGTAGAGGAAAATTTCCTCGCCGTCCTGCGACAGCGCGCCGCGATCCGCCGTCACGGTCATGCGCGGCTGGTTCGGTTTCGTCTGCACCACGCGCGGCGCCACCAGGTCGGTAGTGTCGTCGTCGGGGTAATGTATCATTTTCGCCGCCACCAGCGTGTATACGGCGATGCCCTGCGTGTTGAAGCGCGTATGCGCGAGATTGTCCACGATGTAGTCGGGATCGTGCCGGCGCAGCGACGGGTGCAGGCCTTCTTCTTCGCGCACCATCCGTTCCAGCCAGAAGGTGGTCCCCGCAAGCGCCACCATGAGCGCCAGCGGAAACATCCGGGTCGTGGAAAGCCTCACGCGAGGTACCGGGCGCGCGTGTCCTGCAACCTGCCTTGCGCGCCCATGAGGAAATCGCAGACTTCGCGCGCAGCGCCGCCGCCGGCCGGCGCTTGAGCGACATAGTGCGCGTGGCTGCGAACCAGGTCGGGCGCTTCGCGTGGCGCACAGGCGAAGCCGCAGCGCCGCAGCACCGGGAGATCGATCAGGTCATCGCCCATGAAGCCGGCCTCGGCGGCCGGCACGCCGAGCCTTGCAGACAGCGAATCGAACGCGGCCAGTTTGTCGTCGATTCCCTGCAGCACGTGCACGATGCCGAGCTCGGCTGCGCGTACCGAGACCGCCTGCGAGGTCCGGCCGCTCAGCAGGCCGACCATCGTGCCCGACCGCAGCAACTCCTTGATGCCGTGGCCATCGAAGGCGCTGAACGCCTTGAGCGCCTCGCCGGATGCCCCGTACCACAGCTTGCCGTCGGTGAGGACGCCGTCGACGTCGAACAGCATCAGCCTGACGCGTTTGGCGCGTTCCTGGGCGTCAGGCCGCATCCGCGCTAAACGATCTTGGCCCGGAACAGGTCGTGGATGTTGAGCGCACCGACCAGCCGGCCGGCGGAATCGACCACCGGGAGTTGAATTGTTTTGCGGTTCTCCATGGCTTCGAGTGCGGTGACTGCCAGCGCGTCGGGCCTGACCGTGCTCGGTTTGGTCGTCATGACTGCCTTGATCCGTGTGTTGCCCGGATCGGCTTTTCGCTGCAGGCTGCGCCGCAGGTCGCCATCGGTAAATACACCGAGAAGCCGCTCCTTGCGATCGACGACGGCGGTCATGCCCATGCCGGTGCGCGTTATCTCGAGAAGTGCGTCGGCGAGCGTCGCGTCAATTCCCACCTTGGGCACGCCGCTGCCGGTCCGCATCACATCCGATACCAGCGTCACGAGCTTGCGGCCGAGCGTGCCGCCAGGATGCGCGCGCGCAAACTGATGCGCAGAAAACCCGCGCGCGTGTAGCAATGCCACCGCGAGTGCGTCGCCCATGGCGAGCGCCGCGGTCGAACTCGCGGTGGGCGCGAGATTGTGAGGACAGGCCTCCTTTTCCACCCCTGCATCCAGGAACACGTGCGCCTCGCGCGCCAGCGACGAATTTGCGTTGCCGGCGATGACCACGATCTTGGCGCCCTGCCGCTTGATCAGCGGAACGAATTGCCGCAATTCGTCACTCTCGCCGGAATTGGAGATGGCGACGATCACGTCGTCCCTGCCGATCAGTCCCAGGTCGCCGTGGTTCGCCTCCGCCGCATGGAGAAAGTAAGCGGGCGTTCCGGTGCTCGACAGGGTGGATGCGATTTTTCGCGCGATATGGCCGGATTTCCCGATTCCGGTCACCACGACACGGCCATTTTTCTTGCATCCTAGGATCAGGGATACCGCGGCCAGGAACCGGTCGTCGATGCGTCGAATGAGCGCACGGACAGCCGCCGCCTCGATCTTCAAGACCTCGCGCGCGACATCCAGCGAGGTGCCCGTGGCGTCCTTCGGTATCATGCAGAAAGTATAGCCCAGCCCCTTCAATTTCCTGAGCAATGGACGCCAGCACGTCGCTGCAACCGATCCTGATCCTGCTGGCGGCCGCAGTGCTGGCGGTGGTCGTTTGCCGCTTCCTTTCGGCGCCGCCCATCGTCGGCTATCTGGCGGTCGGGCTCGCGCTTGGCCCGCATGCGCTTGGCGTCATACCCGACGATTCGCAGACGCGCCATCTCGCCGAATTCGGCGTCGTATTCCTGATGTTCTCGATCGGCCTCGAATTCAGCCTGTCCAAGCTGCGCGTGATGCGCCGCGAAGTGTTCGGGCTTGGCGCTTCGCAGGTGGCTATCACGATCGCGGCCTGTATTGCGCTTGCGGCGCTCATGAGCGGAAGCGGAGGTTGGCAGACCGGTCTTGCGCTAGGCGGCGTGGTGGCGATGTCCTCGACCGCGGTCGTCTCCAAGCTGCTCTCGGAACGGCTCGAACTTGATACTGCGCACGGCAGCGCCGTGATCGGCGTGCTGCTGTTCCAGGATCTTGCCGTGGTGCCGCTCCTGATCGTCGTTCCGGTGCTCGGACAACCCGCGGGCGTGATCGGCGCGGCTATTGCGATCGCTCTCGCCAAGGCCGCATTCGTGCTGCTGGTGCTGGTCACGGCCGGGCCGCGCGTGATGCGCGCCTGGTTCGGGATCGTAGCGCGGCGCAGATCGACCGAGCTGTTCGTCCTGAACGTATTGCTGGTCACGCTTGCGATGGCGTTCGTCACCGGACTCGCCGGCCTGTCACTGGCCCTGGGGGCGTTCCTTGCCGGAATGTTGATTTCCGAAACCGAATACCGCTACCAGGTAGAGGAGGAGATCAAGCCCTTCCGCGATGTTCTGCTCGGGCTTTTCTTCGTCACGGTGGGGATGATGCTCGACCTGCGGCTGGTGTTCGAGCGGATCTGGCTCGTGCTCGCGCTGCTCGTGCTGCTGGTGGCGTTCAAGTTTGCGCTCATTGGCACGCTTGCGCGCGCGTTCGGCAAGGCGCCGGGCGCCGCGCTGCGCACCGCCCTTGCGTTGGCGCAGGGAGGCGAGTTCGGCTTCGTGCTCCTTATTCAGGCGGCTGGCGGGGTAGTGCCGGATTCGCTGGGACAGCCGCTGCTTGCGGCAATGATCCTGTCGATGATGGCGACGCCGTTGTTGATCGGCGCGAGCGACCGCATCGTCCTCCGGTTCGCGAACTCGGAGTGGATGCTGCGCTCGCTGGAGATGCACCGTGTTGCGGTGCAATCGCTGGGGACGGAGCGCCACGTGGTCATTCTGGGCTATGGGCGCAACGGGCAGCATATCGCCCGCTTGCTCGAAGCGGAGTCGGTACGCTATATCGCCCTGGACCTGGATCCGGAGAGAGTGCGCGAGGCTGCGCTGGCCGGGGATACGGTGGTATTCGCCGATTGTTCCAGGCGCGAAGCGCTCATCGCCGCGGGAATCCTGCGCGCGGCGGCCGTGGTGATCACATTCGCGGATTCGCCCTCCGCAGTGCGCGTGCTTGCGCACATTCAGGCGCTCAATCCTTCTGTGCCGGTGATAGCACGCGCCAGGGAGGACGCCGACATCGTTCGGCTCACTGCCGCTGGCGCCTCCGAGATCGTGCCCGAGGCGCTCGAGTCCGGGTTGATGCTCGCTTCGCATACGCTGGTCTGGGTCGGTGTGCCGCTGAATCGCGTGGTACGGCGCGTGCGCGCCGTGCGTGACGAACAGTACGGTCTGCTGCGGGGCCTGTTCCACGGTGCGAGCGACGAATCCGAGAGTGTCGAAGCGGAGCAGCCCCGGCTGCATGCAGTGACGCTCTCCGGCGATGCGTGGGCGATCGGCCGGTCGTTTGCGGATCTTGGCCTGGAGGAAAAGGGCGTGCAAGTGAGGGCGGTGCGCCGGTCCGGCGCCGCGCGGCGGCTTTCGCCGCAGGAGGCGGGAGCTCTCGAGCAGGGCGACGTGGTGGTGATGCTGGGTGCGCCGGCCTCGCTTGCCGCAGCAGAGATCTGGCTGCTGCAGGGATGAAAAGCCGTACGGTTCACGAAGCTCTCGGGCTTCGCTTCGATCGGCTGTCTCCGGCCGCCAGCGTTGCGCTTGCCTGCGCTCTTGCCGCTCTATGGTTGCTGGGGCGCCGCTATGGCGGCATCACGCACGACGCCACCTTGTACCTGGTGCAGGGTTTGCGCAGGCTGGATCCTGCGGCGTACGGCAGGGAGTTGTTTTTCACCCATGGCGCGCAAGACGCATACACGCTTTTCCCCCGCCTCTATGCGCCGATCATCGGGGCGTTGGGTGCGGGCGGTGCGGCACTGGCGGTGACGGTTGCGGGTCAGATCGCGTTCTTCGCGGCCGCCGCGGCCCTTGTGTTCCGAATTGCGAGGGGCTTGACCCGGTGGTGGTCGCTCGCGCTTCTTGCGGCGGCCTCGGGGTACTACGGTGGAGTCGGTGTTTTCCGCATCGCCGAACCTTTCGCCACGGCGCGCACGCTGGCGGAACCGCTTGTCCTTGCCGCCCTTGCGTGCACGCTTTCGGCCAGGCCACGGACTGCGTTTGCCGCACTTGCCATGGCCGGTGCCCTGCATCCGCTGGTCGCTGCGCCCGGTGTCGCCGCGGTGTACCTCTGGCATGCGTTCGAACGGCCGAGGCTGCTCTGGTTGGCGCCTCTTTTTGCAGTACCCGCGATTGTGGTCGCCATAGGTTGGCCGGGCTTCGCGTTGCGCTTCGATCCGGTGTGGCTGGCATCAGTGGTCGAGCGCACGCCGCATCTTTTTCTCTCGCAATGGCCGCTGCCCGACTGGGCGCGCCTGTTCTGGGGATTCTGCATCGCCGGGATGGCGCGTCGTTTCATTGATGCCCCCGCGCGGCGGCTTGTGCTGGCGGTCCTGGCTGTCGGCTTGGCGGGCCTGGCAGCGAGTTGGGTCGCGGTCGATCTGATTGGCAGCGTGTTCGCAGCTGCGTTGCAGATGTGGCGCACGCACTGGCTCGTGCATACCTTCGCCATCATTCTCGTCCCGGTTGTGGTCGCCGGCCAGTGGCGATCGGGGAACGCGGCGCGCGCTGCGGCCGCCTGCATTGCAGCCAGTTGCTGCTTCGGCCGCGGTGAATTGCCCGCCGCAGCGGTGTTGGTTGCCTTGGCTCTGCTTCTCGACGTGTCGGAGCGCCGCCGGCCGGGCTGGATGGGCGAAAGGCCTTTTCGCCTCGCGCTGATGGCGATTCTCTGCACCGCTTCGGTTGGCCTGCTGTTCGAAGTGCAGTCGCGGCTGCCGCTCGAGTACAGCGCGACACAGGCAGTGGCCTGGACGGACTATGTCGCCGCCGCAGGAACGGTCGGAGGACTGCTGCCGCTCGCGGTCCTGCTCCTGGTAGCGGCGTGTTCGCGTTTTGCTTTGGCGGGGCTCGTTGCTGCCACAGTGGCCTTGGCGGTGGGAATCGCGGCATGGGATGCGCGTGTACCTTGGTCCCGGGTCATCGAACAGGCAGGCGCGCACGGGAATCCGTTTCGCGGCGCGTTGCCGCCGGGTGCTGTCGTATTCTGGCCGGGGCCTCACGGCCCGGCGTGGGTCGCACTGGGTACTCCGACCTGGTTCAGTGTCGACCAGGGCGCGGGCGTCGTGTTCAACCGGGAGACGGCGATCGAATACGACCGGCGCAAACGCGCGTCGCGCGAGTTGCGGTCGTCGTTCGAATATTGCGCCCTCGCGCCGTCGCAGACCTGCCGTATCGATCCGCAGTCCGTCAGGGCGCTATGTGAACTGCCCGATGGACCGGATTACGCGGTGCTCAATGCGCGCATCGAGGGCGTTGCAGCGGTCGAATGGAATCTGCCGCCGGAGATCGGCCCCGGCCGGCAGGCGCTCTATCTCTATGCCTGCCGCGACTTGATGTCCAAAGCGGAGATTCGCAGCGGCAAATAAAAAGGCCGGCGCGAGGCCGGCCCGTTTGTTCGTCCGAGAGCCGTACTTAAATGGCTTTGCAGAGGGTGTACACGTTGACCCCGTTTTCCGAGTACGCCGAGGAATCCGCGCTGCTATTGATGGTCGGATTCGGCCCCCCGGTTTGCAACTGCCCGCGAACAGTTCCGGTTCCGATCAGTCCATCGTCCATCTGCGTGTCCACCGCGATGGCGATTTTGTCGGGCAGGCCAGCGGAACAGACGATCAGCCCGCCCAAACCGCCGAGTACGGGAGCGGTCGTGGGCGTCGCCCCGTTTCCCGTCTGTACCCCGAGTATGCCGGTGACTGCATTGAACGGTTGCGACACCCCGTTGCCCGCGACAAACCCGGCCCGGCGCAGATGGTCCCACCAGCTGCAGGACTCAACCGCCGCGGTGCAGGGAGTGCCCCCGTTGTTGTAGGTGCCGGCGACTATGCCGTCGCCGTTGCCGGGAGTGGCGGCAGTCGGCGTCGTCCAGCGCGTGCCCGCATTCGTATCGTCCCCGGGGATCGCGCGATAACGATCCTGGTAGCCGTAGTAGGCAGCAGAGATCCCGGAGAAGTCGGCGATCACGTTCTTGATCTTGGCCTGGGTGATCATCTCCTGGCCCTTCAGGATGCCGCCCAGCAGCAGCCCGATGATCACCAGAACGATCGCGATCTCCACCAGCGTGAAGCCCTTTTGCATGCGTTTCATAGCCTTGCTCCCTCTCTTGGAGACTCCAAGTAATGGGATAGCCGCAAGGTGCATGCCAGCGAAAAAAGCCCGAAAATAAGTAGCTTTAGTCAAAATCCGTCATAAAAGCGTCGGAGATCCGACATTCATGACGAACTTTCAACGCAACTGCCTCGCCGGGGAACCTGCCAAACGTCGTTCGACATCCTCAAGGCGCATTTGAAGAAACCGGCGCTCTTCCGGATCCCGGATGCGTCCGGAGGCGAGCAGTCCGCCGAGCATCACCTTGACTGCTTGAAGTTCGTTCATGTCCTCGAGGATGAAGATTTCCATCTGCTTAGCCCAGAGGGGAACCGATTGGTCGGTGGTCTGGCGCTGGATCGCCGCGGCGTAGCGGAGCGCCAGCGGCAGATCGTTCAGCCGGTGCTTGGCAAGTAGTGCCGCATGCGCGAGCGACGGCCAGCGGCGATTCGGGTCGGCGCTGAACTCGTCAAAGATGAAATCGAATATCTGGCGCATTTTCGCCGGGTCTGGGTTTTCGCCGTAGACCCGCGCTGCGGCGAACAACGGATATTCGCTGCGCGGGTCGGTCGCGAGGATCGCTCGCAGCCATGCGATCAGCCGGCCATAGTCCAGGCGCTGGTAAGGAATTGCATTGTCGCCGCGCGAATCAAACGCCTGCAGCCAGACCATCGCGAGGCGCGCGAGGGCGGCAGTTTCCCCGAAGCTCGCAAAACGCAGGACCTTGGCCGAGGGCGCAGGAGGAAGGTCGGTCGCGCCAGGCACAGGCGGCCTTCGCGCGATACTCCAGGCGAGTTGCGCTGCTACGGCGGCGGCGAGCAGGCACAGGACCCCCGCGGGAACCGCGGATAGGGGGCGCTCGGCGCCTCTCAAAAGTTGCGCCTGTTGAAATCGAACAATCCGGCGGCGGCGAGCAAGGCCACATAGAGCCCGAGCCCGAGCAGCATGCGGGCAAGTTCTCCCGCGCCCGGTGCACCGTACAGCAGCCAGTCGCCGCAGGTCACCGAATCCAGTCTCGGCAGCAGCACAGCGAGCGCATCCACGCTCCAGCGCGCCGCCTCGTTGAGCGTCGAATCGCCGGCGAGCGGACTGCCCGCGATCGCCTGAATCGCTGAAATCGAGCGGCCCAGCAGGTACAGGCTGGCGGTGGCCACAATCGCCGCGGCTGGCTGCGCCAGAACCGACGCAAAGAATTGCGCCCCGGCCGCGACCAGCGCGGTCTCGGCGACGAGTGAGATCCACCATGTTGCGACATCCTCCGGCTTTGCCCAGACGAGCAGCGGAAGCGCGAACAGTGTCGCCAGCAATGCGCCGGCGCAGGCAAAGCCGAGCAGTTTCCCGAGGTAATGGGCGGAGCGCGAAATCGGCAGCGCGAGCACGAGCTCAAGCCCCTTGTCGTTTGTTTCGCGGGCGATGCTCGCGACCGCGTGGGCGCAAATCATGAACATCGCGATAACGCGAAGCAGCGCGCCCGCGACGGACACCCGGAGCGCCGCGGCTTCGGTGATCGCGACCTGCGCAAGAAATCCCGAGAGAGCCAGCACGACGACGATGGCGGCCGTCGCAAGCCATGGCAGGCCGCTGCGCACCGCTTCCACCAGCGTGTACCAGGAGACGGTGAGGCAAGGGAAGCTGCGTGAACGCGTCATCGGCGCGGTAGGGTAAGCGGGTACGTTAGACTAGTCACCACCCACCCCACATGCAAGCACCGAGCCCGGCCCTCCCCGCAAACGCGCGGCTCGCGAGCGCGACCTGGAGCTTCAGCCAGAGACATTGGCGCTTCGTCGTCATCGCGATGCTGGTTCTCCTGCACGTCGCCGTGCTGCGTGGCACTGCGGACGGCTGGGCGCGCGCGCTGATGCTCGCGCACCTGGGACTGCTTCTGCTCTGGCAGCCGTTCCTGCGCGGAGAACAGCGCGTCAGCCCGACGCAAGCGGTATTCATCGCACTGGGCGCAGTGGTCGTGGTTCTCTGGATCGGCTGGTGGCTGCTTGCGTTCTGGGTCGTCGTGCTCGCAGGGCTGGTCGGAGGCAAGGTGTTTCTGCACCAGGCGCGCTGGCAGCGCCGCTGCTACCTCGTCGTCCTCGTCTACCTGCTCGCGCTGCTCGCGATCATCATTCTCCCGGAGATAGCGCCCAGCGGCGGCATTGCGCCGGAAATCCGCACCGCCGCGGAATACGGGCTGCCGATGCTGCTGCTTGCGCTCGCGTTCATGCCTGTCGAGTCCGAGTCCCCGGAATCGCCGCAGGTCATCGATTTTTTCTACAGCATTTTCCTGATGCTGATCCTCGGCATGGTGATCCTGGGCAGCTTCACGTTCATGACGCTGGGGCGCGTGCCTTACCTGGAGGCGCTCACCAATACGGTATTCCTGATCGCCGGCACGATCTTCGTGCTCGGCCTGGCCTGGAGTCCGCGCACGGGCTATGCGGGTTTGAACGTATTTTTTTCCCGCTACCTGTTCTCGATCGGCCTGCCGGTCGAGAAGTGGCTCTACTTTCTCGCCGAACTGTCGCAGTTGGAGTCCAGGCCTGAGCGCTTTCTCGCCGAAGGTGTGGCGGGACTCGCGCGGCTGGAATGGATTGCCGGCGCCGCCTGGCGCGCGGGCGGGCAGCACGGCGAGACCGGCGAACGCAGCGAATATGCGGTGGCGTATGAAAGTGTCGGTCTGGAACTGACGGTTTTCTCGCGCTACCGCACCAGCCCGGCCTTGCAATGGCACATGCACCTGTTGGGGCAATTGCTCGACGAGTTCTACGCCGCCAAGCTGCGCGAGCAGACACTGCGGCACGCGAGCTACCTGCAGGCGGTGCACGAGACCGGCGCACGGCTGACGCACGACGTCAAAAACCTGCTCCAGTCCCTGAATGTGCTCTGCTCGGTGGCCGGCCAGGAGGACTCCCCCGGACTGCAGGCGCTGATCCGCCGCCAGCTGCCGGCGATAGCGCAGCGATTGTCGGCGACTCTGGACAAGCTGCAACGGCCCGGCAACGAGGATTCCCAGCAGGTGACGCTGCTGGAGTGGTGGGAATCGATCGGACGCCAGTATCAGGGACAGGGCGTGGAATTCTCCGCAGCGGGCCTCGAGCCGGGGATGCAGGTTCCCAGGGCGCTGTTCGACAGCGTCGCCGATAATCTCCTCCAGAATGCGATGGCGAAGCGCGCAGGCGGCACGGATATCCGCGTCCGGATGACGATCACGTGCGGCAAGGCGCCGGTATTGCGCGTTTGCGACAGCGGCAAGGCGGTGCCGGCAGAAGTCGCGGCCACGTTCCTGCAGGCACCAGTGCGTTCGAGCGCGGGACTGGGGATCGGCTTGTACCAGGCCGCGCGTCAGGCGGAGGCGAACGGCTACACGCTCTCGCTGGCGGAGAACCGCGACGGATCGGTGTGTTTTGCGCTGACTGCGGCGGACGCCTGAATCAGGGAAGCACGCCGCCGGCGATCATTCTTGCGTAGAGCTCGCCGACACTGATCCAGGTGAATTGGTCGTCGAACTCGCCGTTCGCCGCGGTGCTGGGAGTCGGCGTGTGATAAACATAGGTCACATTGCCGTCCAGGTTCTTGGCCTCATCGGTGCCGGTACCACCGGTCGTCGAGCCGTTTTTGCCGGTGGCGTAGGCGATGGCGACGACCAGGTTCTGGGTCATGATCTGATTCGCGACGCCACCGCACGATGTGGCAGTGACGCCGGTCCCGGATTTGCACACCACCAGATCGCTTGGCTGGCAGGTAATGCCGTAGGTCTTGAGATTCGACGGACTGAACGAGTTGGTGAAGAGAATCGTGTTCGCGGGCGGCGATGTAGAGCAATTCGTAATGGCCTTGGCCACGGTATAGCGGATCCGGTTGCCCCAGGTGTCGGTTGCAAATCCGTTTGCGTCGGTTTGCTGGGTCCCGAGCGATGCCGCCGGAAGGTAGCCGTCGTAATTGGAGCAATTGCCGTGGGTCTGCACGGTCGTCGTTTCGCTCCCCGAACAGGTGGCGGGCGCCGCTGCGGCACAAAAACTCTCGAGGCCCTGGCTGTTGCTCGCCGCGCTGACATAGCGCGCCGGGCAGGGCAGGCGGCCATTGACGATCGAAAACGACAGCAGCAGCTCGCGCGCCTGGTCCAGACGCCGCTGCGTGTCTTGAAAATTACGCTGATCAACCTGGGCCGACAGCACGTACAGCGCGCTGGCGAGGAGGAAACTGGCGATCGTAAATACAACCGCCATTTCCACCAGCGTGAATCCCCTGGCGGTTCGCGAGGCGGCGCGTCTCATTCGCATCAGTTCGAGCCGATGACTACGATGCGGTCGTTGAAACGTTGCGCGGCAGGCGTTGCCATCGAGGTGCGGACCGTCTGGCGTACATAGGTGCCGGAGGCGTTGCCGCCTTCCAGATAATTTTGCAGCGTCGGACTCGACCCCGGGCGTGTGACGCCATTGACGCTGCTCCCCGCCAGGATCAGGATCGCACGCTGCGCGCCGGCCGGGGTCACGTTCGTTATCGCCGACAGGCAGTCGATCCCGGTGGTGCAGCTGGGCGGCAGAGTGCCCGTCGTATAACGCGATGTGACGGCGTAGTAGATCAGCCGGTACCATTCGTTGCGCACGAACCAACCCGTCGACCCGTTAGTGACGCTTGTCGAATCCAGGAGCGAGTGGTCGCCCACCGCGGCGCGGTCGATGCTGATCACGTAATCCGCGTACGTCCCCCAGCCGGCGGTGACGATGTCTGGAAGCAGGTCGGTCGTGACGGTGAACGTGGCAGACCCGTCGCTATTCAGCGTGGCCGTCGTGGTGCTCGAGATCGTCGTCGTCCCCCAGCCGCCCGAAGTGTCGTTCATAGCAGTGACAACCACCTTCGTGGTATCCAGCGCGCGCAGCCCCATGGCTACGTTGGTGACCTTGAATTTGAACGTGACGGCGATCGTGGGCTGGTTATACTGGCCCGTGCAGACATATGCCGTGGACTGCCAGCTGCAGGTTGATTGGGTCCGGATCGAGCCGCTCCCCGAGCTGGATTCGTTGCCAAACTTCGAGAACACTAGAAAGGCCGAACCGCCCGTAGTAGCCGTAGTGCAGCGCGGGTCGGAGGCTGGATTGCAGCCCTGCGTCTGAAAGAACGGCAGCAGGCCGTTGTACGTGTTCGGCGCTCCCTGGTAATTCGAGGTTCCTGGATTGGCGGTGTTGCCCCATGGTGCCGCGAACGGGTAGACCGGGTTGCTTCCGGAAAAGCCCCAGCCCGCGGCCGTGTAGACAGAGTTGAGCGCCGGTACGATTTCTCGGTTGGTGCGGTCCGCGATCGCCGCCTCGATCGCCGGCATGACGTCCGCAACAGTGACGACCATCACCTGGTCGTTGAAAGACGTGCTCGGCCCGGTGGCGACAAAGCTCGCGTCTGCCGGAGTGGTCGCGTTGTCGCATTCGAGATAATTCCGCCAGTCAGGCGGCGCGGTGGTGGTCCTGACCTGGTTCCATGCAGTGCAGCCGGCAGCGGCCGGTACGAAGAACGCAGGGCCCGGTGCAATGATGAGTGCGACGGCGGCGTTGGGGACGCCGTTGACGGTCAACTGCCCCAAGGTGTTCGAATTGATGTCGGAATTGGAGCCGGAAGCGACTCCCCAGTTTGGGGATACCACGTACCAGAGAGGCTCGCCGTACGCATCGACAAGTTTGTCCAATCCCAGCGTGCGCCAAGGGAATCGCCCCACGGTCGTGGCGCCGCAGGTGGATCCTTCCTTGCCGTCATTACCCGTAGTGCTGTTGAAATCGCCGGGATTCTCGGGGCAAGGCAGTGCGCCGGGGTTTGGTTCGGTCGCCTGGCCGGCCTGAAAGGCGACGTACCCGATCAGGGCTTGCTTGGCGCGGTTCAGCACTGCGGCGTTCTTGCTCATCCTGATCGCCGTCATGCCGCCGCTCTCGTCATTTAGCCGGTTCACGTAAAACCACGAAGCGCCTATCGCGATGACAAACAGCATCGCGAGCAGGACGCCGCCGCGCTGCCGGCTGAATTGCCTGCGCTTCATTTTTGTGTCGCGGCAGGGCGGGGACCGATCTTGATTTCTCCCGTTCCGATCAGGTCGCTCACTTCGCCGTTGCCCCGGTCCAGCGATTCGCCGACGCGCAAATCCTTGGGCTGCGCGCCTTCGCCCACAGGAATGGAGACTTGGTCCGGCTTAGCGCCGGCGGGCGAAATTTTCGGACTGCCCGGCTGCGCGCTTTCAGGTATGGTCTCGCCGTTCACCCAAACGGTGGATTTGCCGCCCGACCGGCGCACGACGCCATCGACGCGGGTCAGCGGCGACTCCTCCACTGGCGCGGCGGTGGGCTTGTCGGGGACGCGCGCTTTGCGCCGCTCATCCAGCGCTGCCCGCTGGTCGGGCGTGAAGAACAGGCGCAGCAGTTCCTGCGTCTGCGCGGCAGCAGACGAAAGCGACATTGCAATGCCCAGCAGGATGGCGGCGGCCGGTTTCATGCCTTGGCTGCCCGGTCGAGAATGGTGATGAGATCAATGTCGCAGTCGGCGCGCAGTCTCGGCGCAATCGTCAGCCCGGTCGGTGCCGTGCCGGTACGCGCGATGGCGCAGCGCTTGACGGAGTAATAGGCATTGCCCGAATCGCGCAGGTCGCGCAGGAAAGTAAGCAGGTCCCCCTCGTGCAGCAACGCGATGTTTACCTTCATGGTGCTGGCGAGAAAATCCACGTTGGCCGGCTTGCCGGGGACCGAGACCAGCAGGCGCTGGCGCTCGACGATGTAGCGCAGGTCGAGCAGTTCTCGCTGCGTGCGGATGCGGGTCATCGCATCGGCCCATTCCAGGCGCTGTTCCTCGCCAAGAATGTGCAGGCTCTTCAGCCGTAGGTACACTGCCAGCTTGTCGTTGACTTCTTTTTCCTCTTCTGCAATCCGCAGCAGCCGCTCGCGCGCTTGCGTGCGTTCGGTGCGCGCCGCCCCGAGCTGCCCCTCGGCAAGGCGCTGCTCCTGCTGCGTCCAGTAGATCAGTCCGGCGCCTGCCGCGAGCAATCCCGCCAGCAATGCCAGGGGAGCGGCGAGTTTTCTCAATTCGGCGGCGGAGAAATTCATTTCAGTTCGCGCCCCACGGTGATGACGAACCTCGGCGCCTCGGTGCCTTCGCCGGACCCGATATCGCCGGAAAGTGTACCCTCGGAGGTGACGTCGAACGGCAGTTGTGTGCGCAGGAGGCGCCAGGCCGGGTCGGTGCGCAGCGCTTCGGCGAAACCCTGCACCTGTCCGGTGATCGCACGATAGTCCGACCGCCGGGTCGCATTGACTCGCCCCGCGACTTCGAGTATCTGCATCGTTCCCCCAGTTGCAGCCGGAGCATTGGCCGGCTGCGCCGCCGCGGCCTTCGTCGGCATTGCCGCTTCGCTCCCGCCGCCGGCTTCGGAGGTCTTGCCCGTGCGCCATACAATTGATTCGATTTCGAACTGCGGGAATTTCTCCATGATTTGCGACAGGTACACCAGCGCCGGCTCGGGCGACGCGGACTGCGCCGCGATCTTGGTGAACTCGATCACGGTCGCCTTCAGGTTGTCGGTGGTAGTCTGGGTCACTGGAAAGGATGCCGTGATCCGTTCGTACTGCTGAGTGTCCGCGCGCGCTTCGCTTTGCTGCCCCGAGATCTGGTTCTTCAGGCCGAACAGTTCGAACCATTGCGCCGCCGCGAACAGTACGCAGGCGCCGAATCCGGCCACGCCGGCGGTAACGATCCAGCGCTGCAGCCTCCAGAGGAAAAAACTGCGCCGGTCCTCGACGCGGGCGAACTGGTCTTTGGGCGGCGCCTTGACCGCGAGGTGCAGAAACAGCTGCTCGCCAGGCGCATCGGCGGCTATGCTCTTGATGCCGACCTTGCGCGCCGCTTCCTCCATCACGACGGTGTGGAACGCAAGCCGCGTGTCCGAAACCAGAGCCTGCTCGAAGCTCGCGCGCCGGGCTGCCGGGGCGACCACGATGACCTGGACCGGAGGGCCGTCGCGCGGCATGGCCCTGAGCGTCGTCAGGTATTGCGCGAGTCGCAGCGTTTCCGCCCGGACGAACGCCGGCAGCGCCTCCGGCGCCATGTCGGCGATGCGCTCGAGGCGAGCAAAGCGCAGACGCCCATCCTCCACGTAACATTGCCGCAATCCGGTGCTGTTCGCCGTCACGACAAACGCGCGCCCGCCCCGCACGCCGAGTCGCGCCGCCAGCGCCGGCGCGAGCAGCGGCACCGAATAGACGCCCGAGAGCCTCGCCCCCGATGCGGCCAGCGCGTCCAGCCAATCGGTGAATTGCTGCGTGTTTGTGAAGGATGCGAGCAGCAGCCGCTCGCTGCGTCGTTCGCCGGTTGCATGGCCGAGCGACAGCGCTGCGGCGAGTCGCGTGTCTCGATAACGCTGCGCGAGACGACGGTCGACCACCGCCTGGCGGTCGGAGCCCCGCAGGTAGGGAATCTGATCCTCGTGGAAATCCTCGCCCGCGAGATCGGCGAGCACGTATGCCAGCGCCCCGTGGCGGCTCTTCATGTGGGCGCGAAAATCATCCAGCCCCTGATCGTCGGCGGCGAACGTCGCTTCCAGCTCGAGACCGCGTCCCGCCCAGCGGTACAGCGAATGGCCCGCAGCGGTGAAATAGATGACGAGTTTGACCGACATTGCGCTAGAACTTCATTTTAGAAATCGTGTCGTAAATCGGTCCCAGCACCGAGAGCATCACCCAGCCCAGGATCGCGCCGAGCAGCACCGTCATCGCGGGTTCGATCATGGCCTGGACCCGGTCGATGCCTTCCTTTACTTCGCGATTGTAGAAATAGCTGACATTGAGCAGCGCCCTGTCGAGGGCCCCGGTATTCTCGCCGATTCTGAGCATCCGGATCACCAGTTGCGGGAACAAGCCGACGTCGGTGAATGCCGCACTGAGGCCCTTGCCCTCGGCAATCTGCTGGCCAGCGGCACGCAGCGCATTCTCAAGCGGGCGGTTGCCGACGATCTCTTCCGAGGAGCGGATCGCATCGAGCACCGTGATGCCCGCACCATACATCATCGCAAAACTGGACGCGAAGCGCGACAGGATGATCTTGCGCAGGATCGGCCCGACGTATGGCACGCGCAGCTTCAGGTCGTCGATCGCATAGGCGACGGCCGGGTTCGTCTTGGCGGCTGCCCTGAGGCCGAACCACAGCGCGAACGGCGCGGCAACCACCGCCCACCAGTAGCCGACGAAGAAATTCGAGACCTGGATCAGGAGCCTGGTCGAGAAAGGCAGGTCCTGGCCCATATTCTTGATGAACCCGACCATCTGCGGCACAAGGTAGATCATCAGAAAGAGCGTAACCAGGATCACGATGCTGCCGACGAACGCGGGGTAGAGCAGGATTTTCTTGGTTTGCTGCGCGAGTTCGTCTTCCCACTTCAGGGTTTCGGCGAGGCTTTTGAGGACTTCCGAAAGCTTGCCGGTCTGCTCGCCCGAACGGATCAAGCTGACGATCACTTTACTGAAGACCTCCGGGTAGTCGGCCAGTGCCTGGGACAGGCTCTTGCCGCCTTCGATGGTTTCGATCAGGCCGCCGATGACTTCCCGAAAGCGCAGGTTCTCTGCGCTTTCGCGCAAATCGATCAAGCCTTCCACGATCGGCACCCCGGCGCTGGCCAGTTGCTCCAGATGGAAGCAGAAATTGATCAGATCCGGACGCTTGACGCCGGAGCCGCCGATAAGCCGGGATTTCTGCGCGCTCTGCGCCCCGGTGACGAGGTCGAGCCCCATGCGGGCAAGGCGCTGCTCGAGGTCGAAGACATTGCCGGCATCGACGCGGCCGACCACCGACTTGCCGTTGGCGTCGATTGCCTTGTAGGTATACAGAGGCATGGTGCTAGGTTACCGGAGGCACCGGGGGGTACGGGGGGATGTTTCCCCCTGTACCGAGTCACGCCATGCGGTCGGTCAGGTCGGCGACGCGCATGAGTTCATCCACGCTCGTCACGCCGCTGCGCACCAGCCGGATGCCGTCGTCGGCCAACGGCTTGAAGCCCTTGGCGCGCGCCGCGGTCAGGATCTCGCGCGCCGTGGCGCGGCGTGCCACCAATTCATCGATCGCCGGATCCATTTTCAGGATCTCCATGATGCCGACGCGGCCGCGGTAGCCCTGGTAGTCGCACTGTTCGCAGCCTACCGATCGGAACAGCGCGGCAGGTTCGGCCGGCGTGATGCCGAGCAGGCGTCTTTCCTTGACGTCGGGGTCGTAGGACTGCCGGCAGGTGCGGCAGAGCTTGCGCACCAGCCGCTGGGCGATGATGCCGATGATGTTTCCCGCCATGATGTCGGGGACGATGCCGATGTCGAGCAGGCGGGGGATCGCGCCGACGGCGGAATTCGTGTGCAGGGTCGTGTACACCTGGTGGCCGGTCATGGCGGCGCGGAACGCCATTTCCGCCGTTTCCTCGTCGCGTACCTCGCCGACCAGGATCGCGTCCGGATCCTGACGCATTAGCGCGCGGATGCCGTTCGCGAAGTCGAGCTTCGCCGCCTCCGCCACCGAGGTTTGGCGGATCAGGGTCATCGGGTACTCGACCGGGTCTTCCAGCGTCATGATGTTGACGGCGTCGGAATTGATGTGGTTCAGGATCGAATAGAGCGTGGTCGTCTTGCCGCTGCCGGTCGGCCCGGTGACCATGATGATGCCCTCCGGGCGCGCGATCATGCGCTTGAGCAGCTCGAGCTGCGATTCTTCCATGTTGAGGCGGTCGAGCGGCACGATGCCCTTCTGCCGGTCCAGAATCCGCAGCACGACGTTCTCGCCATGGGTGGTGGGCAGGCTGGCAACGCGGAAGTCGATCACGCGCCCCGCCATCGTCGCCGAGATCCGGCCGTCCTGCGGCGCGCGCGTCTCGGCGATGTTCATTTTTGCCATCACCTTCAGGCGCACGGCCATCGCCGGCCAGTAGGTCTTGTGCAGGCTGCGGATCTGCCGCAGCACGCCGTCGATGCGGTAGCGAATGCGCAGGAAGTTCTGTTCAGGCTCGAAGTGGATGTCGGAGGCGCTGCGCTCCACCCCATCGGCCAGCAGGGCCGAGATGAGCCGCACGACCGGCTGGCTGTATTCGTCGCCTTCGGATATCGAGGTGTAGTCCACCTCGCCGGTTTCGATCTCGCGCAGAATGCCGTCGATCGAGAACTCGTGGCCGTAGTAATGCTCGATCGCGCGTTCGATTTCCGAGTCGCCGGCCAGGCGCAACTCGATCTCCAGGTCGCCCTTGAGGTGCGCGCGCAGCTGGTCCACCGCGACGATGTTGTTGGTATCCGCGAGCGCGACGATGAATTTCTTGGACTGGCGGTCGAGCGCCACCGGGAACATGCGGTAGCGCCGTGCCAGTTCCCTAGGCAGCATCTTCAGGGCCGCGGGGTCGACGATGATGTGCGCGAGGTCGACCGACTGCAGGCCGAGTTTCTCCGACAGCGCGTCGCGCAGTGTCGCTTCCGACACGAAACCGAGCTGCACCAGCAGCCGTCCGACCGGCAGGTGCGACTTCATCTGCTCGAGCAGCGCGATCCTCAGCTGGTCTTCCGTGAGGATTCCCTGGTCGATCAGAATCTGGCCGATGTGGCGCTTGGCCTGAGGATTCGTGGGCGAATTCATCCAAGCTCCATGATACCCGGCGCGCCGTTACGCCGCACTGCAAAAAAATGTCAGTGAGAGAGCTGCTGAACGCGCGTGCGCGCGCTTTCCAGATTGAAGCTGGCGCTGCGTTTTTCCGCCAGTTCGAGCGCGCGCCGGTAATATTCCAGGGCCAGCTTCGGCTGGCGCAATTGATCGACGCTGACCGCGAGGTTGAAGGCGAAATCCGGATTGTCCGGGTCGGCCGCGAAGGCCTTGAAGTACGCCTGCTGAGCCTCGGCCCAGCGGCCCTGCTGCGCATACTGGTTGCCGAGCGTGAAAAAGAGCACGTTCGATTCGCCGTTCGTGGCGAGCAGCGATTTGACGCGGCTCTCCACCTGAACCGGGTCGAGTTGCTGGCTGCGCAACGCGAGCATGCCGGCCTGCGCGCTCGGATCGCGCGGGTCCGCCTGCAGCACGCGCTGGTAGTACCCATCGGCGAGGTCGTAGCGCTGCGCGCGCATCTCGACCGCAGCGAGTCCGAGCAGCGCGTCCCGGTTCGCCGGTTCTTCGCGCAGCACCTGCTGGTATTCGCTGCGCGCCTTCGCCAGGTCGCCCGCCTGGTAGGCGGCGTATCCCGCACTGACTCCCGGGTGGATCTGCGGGCCGCCGCGGTTGATGGTCAGCGGTCGATCGTCGCTGTTCTCGGCTGCCGCCGGTTTGCTTCGTCGCGCCTTTGTGACGGCCACGGCAGGCGCAGCAGGCGCGGCCGAGGGGAGCGCGGTGGGCGCCGCGGCCACTGGGGTTGGGGGAACAGCAGCAGGGCTTGCGGCCGCTGCAGGGGCCTGCACCGCCGGAGTGGGCGGCAGGCCGGGAGTGGCGCTCGCGCCCGGCGCCGGCTGGCCGGAACCTGCTGCGGGCGCTGCAACTGGCGCCGCAGCGGTATCGACAGGCTTTTCGTCCGCGGAACGCACCGGATTGGTGTTCACAAGTGAGGACGCGGGCCGCAGCTGGAGCCAGAAATAAATTACCGTGCCGAGCGCGAACGCGCTCAGCACGCCGACCGTGATGTAGAACGGCAGGCGCGGATTGGGTTCCTTGAACTTCGCCTCGAACACTCTTTGCGCCGTCGCGCGCTCGGCATTCGGCGTCTCGGGCTGGACGCGCGGGCTTTCGCGCCGCGGCGGAGTTTTCGGTTCGGGCGCGGGCGGCGGTTCGTCGGCGATCGCGAGCTGCAGCGGTGCGGTCTTTGCCCGCGTGCCGGGCCGCAGATCATCGCTCAGGATTTCCAGCGGCGCCGAGATATCGGGCAGTTCGTCTCGCGTCGTGACGTGCTTGCCGTCGTCGAGGACGGTGGCTTCGGGGTCGAAAGGGCCGGCGACCGCCGCTTCGGCGTCCTTGGCGCGTCGCTGCGCCTCCTCCTTGGCTTTTTCCGCCTTTTTCAGGGCTTCGAGCAGCAAACTCATGTCACCGCGCGGGCCGTTACCTGCTCGGGTTGGGCTTCAGGAAGTAGTCTTTGTCGGGGAGCAGGTCACGCAGGCGGGAATAGTCGCCGTCCATGCTCGCCTCGCGAATCACCGTTGGCTTAAGGAAAATCACCAGCTCGGTTTTCGCATTGATGTCTTTGCGTTGCGCCAGGAGCTGGCCGATGCCCGGAACCTGGCGCACGCCCGGGACCGTGTCCTCGATGTTTGTGACCGAATCCTGCATCAACCCGCCCAGCACCGCGGTCTGCCCGCTCTGCACGCGCATTATGGATTCCATCTCGCGCGTCTGGATTACCGGTATCAGGCTGGCAATCCCGGGGATGTTGCAGCCGGTCGTCGGCACCGGAATGCCGCAGGGATTGGCCAGCGACGGATTGGGGTCCGCCACGTCAGTCAGTTTGCGCGAAATGGTCGGGCGGATGTTCAGCAGCACGGTGTCGTTTTCGCTGATCTGGGGGATCACCGCCATGATCAGGCCGACCGGCACGGAGTTGACGGTGGTGGTGAAAGTCGTGATCGCCGGCGTGTTGGCGGCAGCCACTGTATTCGCGGAGACGGTGAAGTACACCAGGTTGTCCACCACTTTGAGCGTCGCGGTCTGGTTGTTCAGCACGCTCAGCTTGGGACTGGAGAGCACCTTCACGTCGCCGAAGGACTCCAGCAGCTTGATCGTGCCGGCAATGCCGAGCCCGGGCCCGGTCGCGAAAGACGTTATGAAATTATTGGTGTTGATCGCCGCAGGCCCGGCGCCCGAAGATTGCGAGAAACCGAGTCCCGCACCGCCCAGCAGGCGGGTCCAGTCTATGCCGCGCTGGTACTGGTTGTTGAGCTCGACTTCCGCGATCGTGGCTTCGATCAGCACCTGGCGCTTGGCGCTCGACATTACCTGGTCGAGGAATTCCTGGACTTTCTCCTGCTGGCGCGAGGTCGCGCGGATGCTGAGCACGCCGGTTTCCGCATTTGCGATTACCGAGGCGGCTTCGCGGAACTCCACCACCGCCTGCGGTGCCGCTGCCGCGCCTTGCGCCGCCGGCGCGCCCGCTGCTCCCGCTGCAGGCGCCGCCGCGGGCGCCGCGGGCGGGTGGTTCATCGAAACGATCTTGTCGGTCTCGCGCAAAATGTCTTTGACGTTGCCGATGAGGGTTTCCCAGAATTTATTGATCGAGGTGGTCTTGACGACCGAAGTCGAGTTGTTGACCGCGCCGGTGCCGCCACCGCCTCCGGTGGTGGTGGCTCCTGAACCACTCACGTTCGTGGAAAGATTTCCGGTGCTGGTGGAGTCGCGCGACAGGTTCACGTAGTCGACCCGGTAGATGCGCAGATAGGGCGTATCGCGCATCACCGACAGCGTCTGGCCGTCCATTTCGTAGCGCATGTCGACCTGCCTCGCGATCCTGCCCAGAAGCTGCGGCAGCGTCTGCTCGATCGCGTTGAGCGTCACGGTCCCGGTTACGCCGGGATGGATGTCGACGTTGAGCTTGGCGTCACGCGCCAGCGCGAACAGCAGATCCTGCACGCGCACGTTGTTGACGACGACGGAGTAGGTTTCGGCCCGAGGCGCCGCTGTTGGCGGCGGCAGTATCGGCACGACCTGCACCGGTGCCGGAATGCTCCCTTCCGTGGGATGCGAGTCGCCGGCGAGGATATGGTCCGGCGACGGCTTGAGAGATGTTTGTGAGCAGCCGGTGAGTGCCAACACCAACGCCGCAACGATGGCCGCATCGGCCAGCCCAGCCGCGCGCGAGGGTTCTCCCATCGGGCTAGGATAGCATGATCCACCGAGGAAAAGCTGCTAAGCATTTGTCGGCATGACGTTTTCTGACGTCCAGTCGGGTTTGGGCAAGCGCCCTAAATCGACGACCTGAGCTCGGCAAAACTGCGCAATTTGAGTTGAAACGCGTTCTGGTACTTGGGGGGCAGCCGTTTGGCGGCAGCGGCGGCGGCTTCCATGCCTTCGTAGCTGCCGTAAACCACCCGGATTGAATAACGCGATGCGGCGGCGACCGGGATCACGTAGACCTCCGACAGCGGCACCAGGTCGCGGGCACGAACGAGAAACCGCTCCATGCGCGCCGCGTCGCTGTTTTCCGCTATGAAAAGTTCGATGCTGTACTCGGTATCGGCTTCGTTCCCGAGTTTTTCGCGCGTTGCGGCGAGGCGCTCGCGCAACAGGAGATTGCGGCCCGGGTTGTAGCCTTCAAGACGATGCAGCTGTTCTCTCGTTAGTTCCTGCGCGGCCGGTTTTTCGAGAACCGGCCGGGGTGGCGGCGGGGGTGCTGCGGCTTCGGGAGGGCGCGGATTTGCGGCCGCAGGCATTGGCTGCGGCGCAGGCGTGGCGATCGCCGCCGCGGCTGGTGCGGGGGCCGCGGCAACGTCTTTGCCCCGGTTGAACCAATGGAGAATGGCGGCTCCGGCAACGGCGCCCAGCGCAACCAGGCTCACTGCGGCAATTGCCCGGACGCCGCGCGTCCGGTCGCCGGCGATCGGGGCAAAGTCGGAGTCGGCGATTGCGGCCCGCACCTGCTTCGGTGTTACTGCATGCGTGTTCGCAGCGAATGCCGCGAGCAGCGACTTGTCGCATAGTACGTTGATGCGCCGCGTGAGGCCGCTGGATGCGCGCGCGATCGCAGCGATTGCCGAAGCGGAAAAGACGTCCGGGCCTTTGTAGCCCGCGGCGCGCATGCGGAAGGAAACGTACTTGGCGACCTCGTCCACGGCGAGCGGCCGGGTACGGAAGCTGTGGGTGATGCGGTCCTTGAGCTGGCGCATGGAGGGCTTGTTGAGCGCTTCATCGAGCTCCGGCTGGCCGAAGAGCACGATCTGCAGCAGCTTGTGGCGGCTCGACTCCAGGTTCGACAGCAGGCGCACTTGCTCCAGCGTGTCTTCGGGCATGGCGTGCGCTTCGTCGATCATCACCACCACGCGCCGGCCGCTCGCATAGAGCTCGATCAGCTTGGCTTGCAGCTCGCGCAATGCGGATGCCGCGGGCCCTTCGGTCCCCGGCCGCCCGAGTTCCTCGGCGATCGCATGCAGGATTTCCGTGCGCGAATACGAAGGGTTGGCGAGAAACACCGTCTCGACCTCCTGCGGCAGGCGATCCATCAGCACCCGGCACAGCGTGGTTTTGCCACTGCCGATCTCGCCGCTGACCTTGACGATGCCCTCGTCGTGCAGGATGGCGTACAGCAGCCCTTCGAGCGTCGCGCCGCGGTCGGCGCCGTCGAAGAAGAAATCAGGGTGCGGCGTGATGCGGAACGGCGGTTCTCCCAGGCCGAAGTGCTCCAGGTACAGGGCCACCGGTCAACTCCCCTTGTCTTCCGGATGGTTCATCCGGCTGTAGAGCGTGGTGCGGTTGACGCCGAGGAGCTTGGCCGCCTGGCTGACGTTGCCGCGCGTGAGCTTGAGCGCGGCCTCGATGTAGCCGCGCTCGAGCGATTGCAGTATCTCGTCGAGGCGCACGCCGCGGCTGCGCTCGAGATGGCGCAGCGCCTGCTCGAATGCGTCACCGTCCCCCGGAGGAGTGTCCGCCGGGACGTTGTACGCGAGATCGAATTCCGGCTCCAGTTCGGATGGCGGGAGCCGCTGGCCGGCGTGCTTGGCGGTGAGCCGGATCACGATGTTGCGCAGTTCGCGCACGTTGCCCGGAAAGGGGTAGGCGAGCCAGCGCCGCTCGGCTGCTTCGTCCAGCGAGAACGGCGCTACTGCAGACTGCTCGGCGTAAAAACGGCGGAAATGCTCGAGCAGCAGCAGTTTATCGCCCTCCATTTCCCGCAGCGGTGGCACGGCGAGCGTGAACACCGAGAGGCGATGGTAGAGGTCCGGTCGAAAGGCGCCCTTCCTGACTTCCTGGCGCAGGTCCCGGTTGCTGGCGGCGATCACGCGCGCGTGCGACTTGTGGCTCGCGGTTTCCCCGACGCGCTGGTATTCGCCGTTTTCCAGCACGCGCAGCAGCTTTGCCTGCATCTCAAGCGGCAACTCGCCGATTTCGTCCAGGAACAGGGTGCCCTCGCCGGCATCCTCGAAATAGCCCGACTTGGTGGCTAGCGCGCCGGTGAATGCGCCCTTGGCGTGGCCGAACAGGGTCGGCTCGACCAGCGTCGGCGCGATCGCGGCGCAATTGAGCGCAAAGTATGGCTCGTCCGCGCGCGCCGACAGCCGGTGCAGGCTCTGCGCGACCAGTTCCTTGCCGCTGCCCGATTCTCCCTCGATCAGGACCGGGAACGGCGAGTCGGCGAACTGGGCGAGCTGGCTTTTGAGCTTCATCAGCGCCGGGCTCTGCCCGAGCAGTTCCTTGGCGTCCCGGGCATGGCTCAACTCCGCGTCGCGCACCGTAAGGGCGCGCGCCAGGATCTTCTTCAGCGCGGCCGGATCGCAGGGCTTGGCGACGAACTCCGCCGCGCCAAGCGCCCGCGCGTGGCGCGCATGCGCCGCGTCGTTCTGGCCCGAAAGCACGAAGATGCGCATCCCCGGCGAATGGGCCAGCAGGTCGGCGATCAGCAGGAATCCCTGGTCCGGCGAGTGCGGCGTGGGCGGCAATCCGAGATCCACCAGCGCAAGTTGTGGCGCTTCGGGCAGCTGGCGCAGCAGTTCGATCGCGTGCTGCCGGGATTCGCAGGTGAGCACCTCGTATTCGGCGCCCAGTGCGAACGAGAGCGTGTCTGCGATCAACGCATCGTCGTCGACGATCAGCAGGCGGGGCCGGCCTTCAGGCGCTGATTGCAGGGGCATCGGCATCGCTTCTAATGCATCTGAGGAACGCGCGCTCCAGATTGTTTTCGCCGAAGCGCCGGCACAGTTCGGCGGGCGCGCCGCGAAAACGCAATTTGCCGCCGTCGAGCACGCCGATCGCCGAGCACAATTCCTCGACGTCGGCGAGCACGTGCGAAGTGAAAAACAGCGCGCGCCCGGCGCGCCGCAAGCGCGCCAGCACCGATTTCACCGCCACGCGCCCGGCGGGATCGAGTCCGCTCATCGGTTCGTCGAGGATGTACAGGTCGCGCTCAAGCAGGAAGCAGCCAGCCAGGCCCAGCTTCTGCGTCATGCCTTTCGACAGCTGGCGAACCGGGCGCTCCAGCGCCTGCGGGTCCAGTTCGAGTTCCACCGCAAGTGCATGCGACCGCGCGGCGTCGAAGCGCGCCCCGGCCAGTTCAAGCGTCATGGCGAGAAACTCGCGGCCAAGCAGGTAGTACGGCGGCACGAAGCGTTCCGGGACATAGGCGAGGCGGCTGCGGGCACCGGCCCGGCGGCTGTCGATGCCGAAGATTTCGACGCGGCCGGCGTCGTAGGCGCACAGGTCGAGGGCGCATTTGATGAGAGTCGTCTTGCCGGCGCCGTTGGCGCCTACCAGGCCGACTGCGGCTCCAGGCCCGACTTCCATTCCCACGCCATCCAGGGCCCGGCGCGCGCCGAAGCGCTTGACGAGCCCCTCGGCGCGAAATGCTGCAACGTTCGCGGGGGCCTCCATGCGGTCGATACTATAATCCTGCCTTCCGTTGCGCATCTTTCCTGCCGTGGCCAGTGCTCCCATCGTCGAGATAGAGAATGTTTCGTTCGGCTACGACGCCGGGCGGCCGGTGTTGCATGGAGTAAACCTGCGAATAGAGCCGGGCAGCGTGGTGGGCATCATGGGCCAGTCCGGCTGCGGCAAGACGACCTTGCTTCGCATCATCGCCGGCTGGCTGAAGGCGAGCGCCGGCGCGACCCGGGTGCTGGGCGAAACCGTGGATATGCTGGACAGCGCGGGCGTTTTCACGCTGCGCCGGAAAATGGGCATGCTGTTCCAGTTCGGAGCGCTGTTCACCGACATGACGGTGTTTGACAACGTTGCTTTCCAGATGCGCGAGCATACCGACCTGCCGGAGGAACTGGTCGAGGACCTGGTCATGATGAAACTGGAGGCGGTCGGGCTGCGCGGCGCGGCGCAGCTGATGCCGTCCGAACTTTCGGGCGGCATGGCGCGGCGCGTGGCGCTGGCGCGCGCGGTAGCGCTGGATCCGCGCCTGATGCTCTACGATGAGCCGTTCACCGGCCTGGACCCGATTTCCCTGGGGGTGATCGCGCGCCTGATCCGCACGCTGAACGACTCGCTGGGCCAGACTTCGATCGTGGTCAGCCATGACGTCGAGGAGTGCTTCGCCATCGTCGATTACGTTTATTTCGTGTCCGCCGGACGGGTCGTGGCCGAAGGATCGCCGGATGAACTGCGGCGCTCGGGCGAACCGTTCGTCAATCAGTTCGTGCGCGGCGAACCCGACGGGCCGATCCCGTTTCATTACCCCGCACCGGACTACGAGGCGGATTTAGACGGAGGACGGGCCCTGTCTTCCCTCCCGGCCGCCCCCGCGATCCATGGCTGAACCGACGCCGCACGCCGGGGTCCGCCAGTGGCTCGAGAGCCTGGGCCATGTCGTCACGTCCAAAATCTGGCGGCTGGGCTATGCGGCGCGGTTCTTCGGCTACGTGCTGCTCCACTCGGGCACCGCCCTGCGGCGCTTCGGCCTGACGATCCGGGAAATTTATTTCGCTGGCGTGCTGTCGATGATCATTATTCTCGTTTCCGGCCTGTTCGTCGGCATGGTCCTGGGGTTGCAGGGCTACGACACCCTGCAGCGCTATGGCTCTGGCGAGGCGCTCGGCGTGCTGGTCGCTCTGTCGCTGGTGCGCGAGCTTGGGCCGGTGGTTGCCGGGCTGCTGTTCGCCAGCCGCGCCGGGTCGGCAATCACGGCTGAAATCGGTCTCATGAAGGCAACCGAGCAGATCGCGGCGATGGAAATGATGGCCATCGACCCGATCGCAAGAGTGGTCGCGCCGCGCTTCTGGGCCGGGGTGATCTCCATGCCTCTGCTGGCCGCCATGTTCTCGGCGATGGGCATCTTCGGCGGCTACCTGATCGGGGTGCAACTGATCGGGGTGGACGAGGGGGCTTTCTGGTCGCAGATGCAGGCCTCGGTGGACGTCCGGGAAGATGTCCTGAACGGGGTCATCAAAAGCCTGGTTTTCGGAGTCGCGGTGACGTGGATCGCAGTTTTCGAAGGCTACGACGCCCCGCCTACGGCTGAGGGGGTCTCGGGGGCCACAACTCGCACCGTGGTGACCTCCTCGCTCGCCATCCTGGCGCTTGATTTCATGCTTACCGCGCTCATGTTTACGGGAGGATCCGCCAAATGAAACGTTCCACTATCGACATCTGGGTCGGTGTCTTCGTCGCCGCCGGCTTCGCCGGGCTGTTGTTTCTTGCGTTAAAGGTAGGTAATTTGGCCTCTTTTTCCACCGCCCAGACGTATATGATCCAAGCTAAGTTTGCTAACATTGGCGGATTGAAGGTGCGCGCGCCGATCAAGAGCGCCGGGGTGGTCGTAGGGCGGGTGTCGAGCATCGCATTCGACAATGAAAGCTACGAGGCGGTCGTTTCCTTCGATGTTGACGCGAATTACAAGTTCCCGCGGGATACGTCGGCGAAGATTCTGACATCGGGGCTGCTTGGGGAACAATACGTCGGGCTGGAGGCTGGCGGCGACGCGGTTATGCTCAAGGAGGGCGACCGGTTGCGGCTGACGCAATCGGCCGTGGTGCTGGAAAATCTGATCAGTCAGTTCCTTTTCAACAAGGCGGCTGAAGACAAGGACGGCAAGGACGGCAAGTAGACATGAAAGGCGGCACCAGGATCCTTCTTCTCGCGCTACTGCTCTCCGGAGCGGCCGGATGCGCCACGACCGCCGCCGACCCGCGTGATCCGTTCGAGGGGTTCAATCGTGCGATGTACTCGTTCAACGACGGCTTCGATGAGGCGATCGGCAAGCCCCTCGCTACCGGTTACCGCGACGCGCTGGATCCCCACGTTCGCTCCTGGGTCCGTAATTTCTTCGCCAACATCGCGGATCTCATGATCGGCGTCAACGATCTGCTGCAGGGGAAACCTTACGACACCTTCACGGATTGGGCGCGATTCGCGTTCAACACCACGGTTGGAGTGTTCGGCATCAACGATGTCGCCACCGACATGGGGATTGAAAAGCACGACGAGGACTTCGGCCAGACCTTCGGCCGCTGGGGCATGGGCGATGGTCCTTACCTCGTCTGGCCTTTCCTAGGATCGAGTTCGGTGCGGGACAGCGCCGGGACGGTGCTTGACGTCTACACCGACCCCGTGGCGCGGCACAAGCCGAGTGGCGTTGCCTATGCCGGGGTCGCGTTGCGGACCCTCGGCAAGCGCGCCGACCTGCTCGATGCCAGCCGCATCCTGGAAGAGGCAGCCCTCGACAAATACGTGTTCCAGCGCGACGCCTACCTGCAGCGGCGCCGCAACCAGGTTTACGACGGCAACCCGCCGCGCGCTCAACGCGAGGCTCCGAAGGCCGAGATCGAAATACCCGGGTCCGAGACGAACGGGCCGGGCGCTCAACTGTCCACGGAGCCTGCGGCCCAGTCTTCCGCGCCGGCGCTTCCCGCGCTGCTGCCGACTCCGGAGGCGACGGTCTCCTCAAGGCAGGGTCCGGGGATGGACGCGGCGGTGCAGTTGCTCGAGCAGCCTGCCGCACTTCCCGCGACCAGCGGGAGCTAGGATGTCTTCCATTTTTGCCCGGTCCGCGACCGCCGCCGCGACGGCGGCCCTTGTACTTGCCGGAAGCGCATGGGCGCAGGCGGAACTCCAGGCACCGGATGCGCTGGTAAAGGCCGTCACTCTCGAAGTCGTCGACATCATTCAGAAGGACAAGGACATCCAGTCCGGCAACCGCCAGAAGGTGATCGCGCTCATCGAGGCCAAAGTCCTGCCGCACTTCAATTTCCAGGCGATGACTTCGAGCGCCGTCGGCCGCAACTGGGACAAGGCTAATGCCGACCAGAAGGCGCGCCTGATGGACGAGTTCAAGACGCTGCTGGTGCGCACCTATGCGAGCGCCCTGGCCGCCTACAGCAACCAGAAATTCGATTTCCGCCCGCTGCGCGCCAAGCCGACCGATACCGATGTCACGGTAAACGTCCGCATATTGCAGTCCGGCGCGGAACCTGTGACCATCGACTACGACATGGAAAAGCGGCCCACCGGCTGGAAGGTGTGGGACGTGCGCGTCGGCGGCATCAGCCTGGTGGCGAACTACCGCACCGAGTTCGACAACCTGGTGCGCGAATCCGGGATCGACGGACTCATCAAGACACTGCAGGCAAAGAACCAATCGCTCGAGCGCGGGTCAGTTGCCGGAGCGGGGAAGAAATGATCCGGCGCGAGGGCGAACGACTGGTCGTGAGCGGCAGCCTGACGCTTGCCAACGTCGCCGCTGCGCTGGACGAGGGCAGGGCGGCCATCGGCGAGGGCGTGAGCAGCGTGGATCTCGCAGAAGTGGGCGAGCTCGATTCCTCGGCGCTGGCGCTGCTGCTGGCCTGGCTGCGCGAGGCCAAGCGCCAGAACCGGAGCCTCGCATTCGCCAACCTTCCCCAAGGCCTGACCACCATCGCCCGTCTGTACGGCGTGGCAGAATTGTTGCCCGCCTCCCCGGCGCACCACTGAGTTTCGCGCCCGCGCAAGCGTGCCCCGCAGCACGTAGTCGCGGGCGCGCCCGCCCATGACCTTCGCCATTGAAGCCCTGAACGTCGAGAAGCGCTACGGCGCGCTGCAAGCGCTCGCCGGCGTGAGCCTCGCGGTTGCCGAAGGCGAATTCTTCGGCCTGCTGGGGCCGAACGGCGCCGGCAAGACGACGTTGATCAGCATCATCGCGGGCCTTTCGCGCGCGAGCGCCGGGCAGGTGCGCGTGATGGGCTCAGATGTGATCGCGGACTACCGGCGCGCGCGCCGCATGCTCGGCGTTGTGCCGCAGGAGCTGGTGTTCGACCCGTTTTTCACCGTGCGCGAGACGCTGCGCATACAGTCGGGCTATTTCGGCTTGCGCAGCAACGACGCCTGGATCGACGAGGTGATCCACCACCTCGACCTGGGCGCGAAGGCCGATGCCAACATGCGCACGCTCTCCGGCGGCATGAAGCGGCGCGTGCTGGTGGCCCAGGCGCTGGTTCACAGGCCGCCCGTGATCGTGCTGGACGAACCCACCGCGGGGGTGGATGTCGAATTGCGCCAGGGGCTCTGGAAATTCATCCGGCGCCTGAACCGCGACGGCCACACTATCGTGCTTACCACGCACTACCTCGAGGAAGCCGAGGAGCTGTGCGACCGCATCGCCATGCTCAAGGCGGGCCGCATCGTGGCGCTGGACTCGACCAGGAACCTGCTGGATACGTTTTCGGGACTGATGCTCAAGCTGCGGCTCGACCGCGACAGCCTGCCCGACGGCCTCGACGCGGAAATCCTGGCCAGCGACGCTGGGCGCTTCGCGCTTCGCCTGCGCGACTATGCCGCGCTGGAGGAGGTGCTGCACCGCCTGCGCGAGGCGGGCGCCGCCATCCGGGAACTCGAGCTTGAGCCGCCGGACCTGGAGGAGGTTTTTCTGCGCGTCATGGCGAAGCACTGATGGGCAGCTTCCCGACATTGCTCTACAAGGAGACGCTGCGTTTCTGGAAAGTTAGCTTCCAGACTGTCGCCGCGCCGGTGCTGATGGCGCTGCTGTACCTGGTCGTCTTCGCACATGCGCTCGGCGGCAGGATGCGCATCTACGACCAGGTGAGTTACGCCCAGTTCCTGGTGCCCGGCCTGGTGATGATGAGCGTGCTGCAAAACGCCTTCGCCAACAGCTCATCCAGCCTGATCCAGTCCAAGATTACGGGCAACGTGGTCTTCATGCTGCTGCCGCCGATTTCCTACCTGGAATTCTTCGGCGCCTACGTGCTCGCCTCCGTGATCCGCGGACTGGTGGTCGGCGCCGGCGTGCTCCTGGTGACGGTCTGGTTCGTCGATTTGCATATGGTGGCGCCGCTCTGGGTGCTCGGCTTCGCGCTGCTCGGCGCGGCGTTGCTGGGCGCGCTGGGACTTGTCGCGGGAATCTGGGCGGACAAGTTCGACCAGATCGCGGCGTTCCAGAACTTCGTCATCCTGCCGCTGACGTTTCTCTCGGGCGTGTTCTATTCGATCCGCACGCTGCCCGGGTTCTGGCAGGCGGCGTCGCATCTCAACCCGTTCTTCTACATGATCGACGGATTTCGCTACGGCTTTTTCGGCGTCTCGGATTTCCCGCCGCTCGCAAGTCTCGCCGTGGTTGCCGTGAGCTTCGCGCTCCTGTCGGCGGCCTGCCTGCTGCTGCTGCGGTCGGGCTACAAACTGAGGCAATAAGATGGGAAAACCCAGATGGTGACCCCCGAAAGCATCAAAGACGGCATTGAAGCGGGCCTGGCCTGCGACCGCGTGGAGGTGATCGGCGACGGCCAGCATTTCCAGGCGGTGATCGTCTCGGCGGCATTCGAAGGCAAGAGTCGCGTGCAGCGGCACCAGCTCGTCTATAGGGCGCTGGGCGAAAGGATGCGCGAGGAAATCCATGCCTTGTCGATGCAGACCCTTACGCCGCAAGAGGCGAAACAAAGTGGATAAGCTCCTGATCACGGGCGGCCGCCCGCTGTACGGCGCTGTGCCGATTTCGGGCGCCAAGAACGCCGCGCTGCCGGTGATGGCGGCGACGCTGCTGGCCCCAGGCGTGCACCGCCTTCGCAATGTTCCGCGGCTACGCGACACGCAAACCTTCGCCAGGGTGCTGGAGCTGCTCGGCGCGAAAGTTGCCTTCGACGGCAACCTGTGCACGATCGATTCCACCGAGGTGAACTCGGTCGAAGCGCCCTACGAGCTCGTCAAGACGATGCGGGCGAGCATTTACGTGCTCGGGCCGCTGCTGGCACGCTTCGGCGCCGCGAGGGTGTCGCTGCCGGGCGGCTGCGCGTGGGGACCGCGACCGGTGAATCTGCATCTGGCGGGACTGCAGGCGATGGGCGCGGCGCTCGACATCGAGCACGGCTACATAGTCGGCCGCAACGTGAAACTGAAGGGCGCGACGTTCGGCTTCGACGTGGTCTCGGTCGGCGCCACTGCGCAGCTCATGATGGCGGCCGTGCTCGCGGAGGGCACGACGGTGCTCGAGAATGTCGCCGTCGAGCCCGACGTCACCGCGCTCGGTGACGTGCTCGTGGCTTGCGGTGCGCGCATCGAGGGCCTCGGCACGCGCCAGCTCACGATACGCGGCGTCAGCGCATTGCGTCCGATAGACACTACGATCATTCCCGATCGCATAGAAGCGGCGACGTTCGCGGCCGCGGCGGCGGTGACCGGCGGGCGCCTCAAGCTCGAAGGGGTGGTGCCGGCGCATTTCGACGCCGTGCTGCTCAAGCTGGAAGAGGCCGGCAGCGCGATCGAGCGTGCCGCGGGCTCGGTGACCGTCGCCGGCCCGGCGCGCCCAAAGGCGGTGAACGTCGTGACGCAGCCATTTCCGGGTTTCCCGACGGACATGCAGGCGCAAATGATCGCGGTGTGCGCGATCGCCGGCGGCACCAGCGTGATCGAGGACACCGTATACCTCGACCGCTTCACGCACGTTCCCGAGCTGGCGCGCATGGGCGCGAGCATCGAACTGAAGGGCAATGTCGCGGTGGTCAAAGGCGTGGAACGGCTTTCGGGGGCGCCCGTGATGGCGACCGACCTGCGCGCCTCGGCGAGCCTCGTGCTCGCCGGCCTGGCGGCGCAGGGCGAGACGATCATCGACCGCATCTATCACCTGGACCGCGGCTACGAGGCGCTCGAGAAGAAACTGGGCGCGGTGGGCGGCCGCATCGAGCGGGTCAGCTGACGCGGGTAAACTGGATCACATGGGCATCATCAGCATCGCACTGTCGAAGGGCCGGATCCTCGGGGAGACGGCGCCGCTGCTCGCGCGCGTCGGCGCCCGGCCGAAGGAAGACCCGGAAAAATCGCGCAAACTGATAATCGCGACGGAACGGCGCGGCGTGCGCCTGATCGTGGTGCGCGCCTCCGACGTCCCGACCTACGTCGGTCAGGGCGCCGCGGAGCTGGGCATCGCCGGCGGCGACGTGCTCGCCGAGCATGGCGGTACTGGCCTGTACCAGCCGGTCGACCTGGGCATCGCCCGCTGCCGCATGATGGTGGCGACGCGGCGCGGCTTCGATTACCAGGCCGCCGTGCGCCAGGGGGCGCGGCTCAGAATCGCGACCAAGTACGTCAACCTCACGCGCGAGCATTTCGAGGCCAAGGGCGTGCACGTGGACCTGATCAAGCTCTACGGCTCGATGGAACTGGCGCCGCTGGTCGGCCTCGCCGATGCGATCGTGGATCTGGTGTCCAGCGGCAAGACGCTGCGCGCCAACAACTTGGTCGCAGTCGAGGAGATCATGCCGGTGTCGGCGCGGCTGGTGGTCAACCAGGCCGCGCTGAAAACACGCCGCGCCGAATTGCAACCGTTGATTGACGCTTTTTCAAAAGCGTCACGCACATGAAAATGCGACGCCTCTCGGCGCGCCAGCCCGGATTCGACGCGAAACTCGCGGCGCTGATCCGCTTCGAGGCGGCGCAGGACGCGAAGGTACCCGGTGTGGTACGGGCCATCGTCGCCGCAGTACGTAAACGGGGCGACTCGGCCGTGCTCGCCTACAGCCGCCGCTTCGACCGCGTCAAGGCGGCTTCCGTGGCGAAACTCGAAGTGTCGCGCGCGCAAATGCGCGCCGCGTTGAACAGCCTGCCGAAAAAGGATGCGGCTTCCCTTCGCCAGGCGGCCGCGCGCATCCGCCGCTTCCACGAGCGCCAGCTTTCCAGGTCGTGGAAATACTCGGAGGCCGACGGCACGCAACTCGGCCAGATCGTGACCCCGCTCGAGCGCGTCGGCATCTATGTGCCAGGCGGCAAGGCGGCTTATCCGTCGTCAGTGCTGATGAACGCGATTCCGGCCAAGGTGGCGGGCGTGCCCGAAGTGGTGATGGTCAGCCCGAATCCGAATCCGCTGGTGCTCGCGGCGGCCGCGATCGCCGGCGTCGATCGCGTGATCGCGATCGGCGGCGCGCAGGCAATTGCGGCGCTCGCCTGCGGCACGCGCTCGGTGCCGCGGGTGGACAAGATCGTCGGCCCCGGCAACGCCTACGTCGCGGAAGCCAAACGCCAGGTCTTCGGCCAGGTCGGCATCGACATGATCGCCGGGCCTTCTGAAATCCTCGTCATCGGCGACGGCACGACGCCCGCCGACTGGGTGGCGATGGACCTCTTTTCACAGGCAGAGCACGACGAACTCGCGCAGGCGATCCTGCTCTCGCCCAGGCGCGGCTATCTCGACCGGGTCGAAACGGCCATGCGGCGGCTGATCAAGGACATGCCGCGCGGCGAGGTGATCGCCGCCTCGCTCGCCGGACGAGGCGCGCTGATCGAGACCCGCAGCCTCGCCGAAGCCTGCGAAATCTCGAACCGGATCGCACCCGAACACCTGGAACTGTCGGTTGCGAAGCCGCTGGCGCTGCTGCCGAAATTGCGCCATGCCGGCGCAATTTTTCTCGGCCGCTGGAGTTCGGAGGCGATCGGCGACTACTGCGCTGGCCCGAACCACATCCTGCCGACCTCGGGAACGGCGCGGTTTTCGTCGCCGCTGGGCGTCTACGATTTCCAGAAGCGCAGTAGCCTGATCAGCGTGTCGCGCAGGGGTGCGCGCAGGCTCGGGCGCCTCGCGTCGCGCCTTGCGCGCGGCGAAGGCCTGTTCGCGCACGCGATCGCGGCAGAAATGCGGACAGAGCCTCGGCAATGAGCTCGGCATCCAAAGTGATCCGGCCGGAGATCCAGGCCATGCACGCCTACCAGGTGTCGGATGCGACCGGGCTGGTGAAGCTGGATGTAATGGAAAGCCCATACCGCCTGCCGCCCGAGCTCGCGGCCGAGATCGGCGAGGTGGTCTCCCGCGTCGCCATGAACCGCTATCCGGTCCCGACGGCGCATGAACTGCGCGCCCTGATCCGCGAGGTGATGCAGGTACCCAAAGGCTGCGACGTGCTGCTCGGCAACGGGTCGGATGAATGCATCCAGTACATCACGGCGGCGGTCGCGCGAGAGGGCGCGGTGGTGATGGCGCCGGCGCCTTCGTTTGCGATGTTTGCGATGCACGCGCTGTTTTTCCGGCTGCGCTTCGTGGGCCAGCCGCTGCGCGAGGATTTCTCGCTCGACACGGAAGCCTTCCTGGCGGCGATGACGAAGGAGAAGCCCGCGCTGGTCTGGATCGCGTTTCCGAACAATCCGACGGGCAACGCGTTTCCCGTGGCCGACATCGAACGCATCGTACGGGCCGCGCCTGGCCTGGTGGTGATCGACGAGGCCTACCAGCCGTTCGCCGGGGCGACTTTCATGCCGCGGCTGGCCGAGTTCGAAAACATGGTGGTGATGCGCACCGTCTCCAAGATCGGCATGGCCGGGCTGCGGCTGGGCTATGTCTGCGGCCGTCCGGAATGGATCGAATCATTCAACAAGACGCGTTCACCGTTCAACATCAACGTGCTGACCGAGGCGGTGGCGATCAAGCTGCTGCAGAACAAGGTGTTGCTGGATGCGCAGGCGGCCAAGGTGCTGGAGGAGCGGGAACGCCTGAGGCCGGAGCTTGCCCGCCTGGCTGGATTGACCGTCTACCCGTCGGCGGCGAATTTTCTGCTGGCGCGCGTCGCAGGCGGCAAGGGCGCCGGCACGCAGGTATTCGAGCGCCTCAAAGCGCAGGGCGTGCTGGTGAAGGATTTTTCCGGCGGCCATCCGCTGCTGGAAAACTGCCTGCGGCTCACCATCGGCACGCCGGAGGAAAACCGTATACTGCTTGCTGCCATGCGAGAGGCGCTGAAATGAGAGCGGCTGAAGTCCGGCGGAATACCAAGGAGACGCAGATTCGCGTCCGGCTCGATCTGGACGGAAAGGGCGTAGCGAAGCTCGCCACGGGGATCCCGTTCCTCGAGCACATGCTCGACCAGGTGGCGCGCCACGGCATGCTCGACCTTGACATCGAGGCCAAGGGCGACCTGCACATCGACGCGCACCACACGGTCGAGGATATCGGCATCACGCTCGGCCAGGCTTTTTTCAAGGCGATCGGCGACAAATCCGGCATCCGGCGCTTCGGCCACGCCTACGTGCCGCTCGACGAAGCGCTGTCGCGCGTGGTGATCGATTTCTCCGGCCGGCCCGGATTGACCTACGAGGTCAGGTTCACGCGCGCGCTGATCGGCGAATTCGATGCCGACCTGGTGCACGAGTTCTTCCAGGGCTTCGTCAACCATGCGCAGGTGACGATGCACATCGACAACCTGCGCGGCGACAACGCGCACCACCAGTGCGAGACCATGTTCAAGGCCTTTGCTCGCGCTCTGCGCATGGCCGCCGAACCCGACCCGCGTGCGGTGGGGACTGTGCCGTCAACCAAGGGTTCGCTCTAGTTGAAAATCGCGGTGGTTGATTACGGGATGGGCAACATCCGGTCCGTGTCCAAGGCGCTGGAACATGTCGCGCCCGGGGCCGAAGTGCTCGTCACCTCAGATCCGGAAGCGATCCGCGCCTCCGACCGGGTGGTCGTGCCCGGCCAGGGCGCGATGCCCGACTGCATGCGCCAGCTGTCGGCCAGCGGCGCGCGTGAAGCGGTGATCGCGGCTGCCGCGAGCAAGCCATTTCTCGGCGTCTGCATCGGTCTGCAGATGCTGTTCGAGCACGGCGAGGAGGGGGATACTCCCGGACTGGGGCTGCTGCCGGGCAGGGTGCCGAAGTTCTCGGTGACCGGCCTGAAAATCCCGCACATGGGCTGGAACGAAGTGATCCAGGAACGCCCGCACGCCCTGTGGGATGGCATCGCCGACCGCAGCCGCTTCTATTTCGTGCACAGCTACTATCCACAACCCGCCGACCGTGCGTTGACGGCGGGAAGCTGCGCCTATGGCGTCAGCTTTACCTGTGCAGTGGCGCGGGATAACATCTTTGCCGTGCAGTTTCATCCGGAGAAAAGCCAGAATAGCGGCCTGAAGTTGCTGTCCAACTTCGTCCAATGGCGACCGTAGCGCCTTACTGACTCCGGTTCGCAGCACCCCGTGCTGATCATCCCCGCTATCGACCTCAAAGACGGCCACTGCGTGCGCTTGCAGCAGGGGCGCATGGATTCCGCGACCGTGTTCTCCGAGGACCCGGTGGCGATGGCCAGGCACTGGTCGTCGCAGGGCGCCCGGCGCCTGCACATCGTGGATCTGAACGGCGCGGTCGCCGGCCGGCCGAAGAACGAAAAGGTGATCCGCGAGATGATCAAGGCGGTCGGCGACAAGACCCCGATCCAGCTGGGCGGCGGCATCCGCGACCTGGACACGATCGAGGGCTATATCGATGCCGGCGTCGCCTACATCGTCATCGGCACGGCGGCGGTGAAGAATCCCGGGTTCCTGAGCGACGCCTGCTACGCTTTTCCCGGCCACATCATCGTCGGACTGGACGCCAAGGACGGCAAGGTCGCGGTCGAGGGCTGGTCCAAGATGACCGGACACGACGTCGTCGACCTGGCGAAGAAATTCGAGGAATACGGCCCCGAGGCGCTGATCTATACCGACATCGGGCGCGACGGCATGATGACCGGCGTCAACATCGACGCCACCTTCAAGCTCGCGCAGGCTATCAAGACGCCCATCATCGCCAGCGGCGGCCTGAACAATCTCAAGGACGTGCAGGCAATCTGCAGCAAGCTGGAACCCGAGGGCGTGGTCGGCGCGATTACTGGCCGCGCGCTATACGAAGGCGTGCTCGATTTCAAGAAAGCGCAGGCCGCCGCCGACAAGACGACCGAAAAACCGGCCGCCGCCAAGCCGCCCGCCAAGGAATAGCGGTGGGCCTGGACGAAGGGACGCTCGATGGGACTCGCTAAGCGCGTCATTCCCTGCCTCGACGTGACCGCGGGCCGGGTCGTCAAGGGCGTGAATTTCGTCAGCCTGCGCGACGCAGGCGACCCTGTGGAGATCGCTGCGCGCTATGACGCCGAGGGCGCCGACGAACTCACCTTCCTCGACATCACCGCGAGCTCCGACCAGCGCGACATAATCCTGCACGTGATCGAAGCGGTTGCCGCCAAGGTATTCATCCCGCTCACGGTGGGAGGCGGCGTGCGCAAGGTCGAAGACGTGCGGCGGCTGCTGAACGCCGGCGCCGACAAAGTCTCGATCAACACCGCGGCGGTGCAGAATCCGGCGCTGGTGCGCGAAGCCTCCGGCATCGTCGGCAACCAGTGCATCGTGGTGGCCATCGACGCCAAGAAAAAGGGTGACGCGTGGGAGGTGTACACCCACGGCGGCCGCAATCCGACGGGGCTCGACGCGGTCGATTGGGCCCGGCGCATGACCGAAGCAGGCGCCGGCGAAATCCTGCTCACCAGCATGGACCGCGACGGCACGCGCGACGGCTTCGATCTCGCGCTGACGCGCGCGGTATCGGATGCGGTGAGCGTGCCCGTGATCGCCTCGGGCGGCGTCGGCTCGCGTGAGCACCTCGCTGCCGGCGTGCTGGAAGGGCATGCGGATGCGGTACTCGCAGCCAGCGTGTTCCATTTCTGCGATTTCACGGTGCAGGACGCCAAGCAGCACATGCGTTCGCGCGGCATCGAGGTCCGGCTGTGAGTCAATGGCTCGACGAAGTGCCCTGGAACGAACAGGGGCTGATCCCGGTGGTGACGCAGGAATTCACCACCGGCCGGGTGCTGACGCTGGCGTGGATGAACCGCGAGGCGCTCGCCGAGACGGCCAGGAGCGGAGAGGCGGTCTACTGGTCGCGCTCGCGCCAGAAGCTGTGGCGCAAGGGCGAGGAATCAGGCTACACGCAGAAAGTGCGCGAACTGCGCCTCGACTGCGACGCCGACGCGATCCTGCTCAAGGTGGATCAGGTGGGCGGCATCGCCTGCCATACCGGGCGCGAGAGCTGTTTTTTCCGCAAACTCGAAAACGGGAGATGGGTGACGACGGATCCGGTGCTGAAGGACCCGGCGGACATCTACAAAAAATGAGCGACATCCTGGAACGGCTGGCCCGCACCATCGAGCAACGCAGGGGCGCGGACCCGGAGAAATCCTATGTCGCGCGGCTGCTTGCGGCGGACGAGGACGCCGTACTGAAAAAAATCGGCGAGGAGGCGACCGAAACGGTGCTCGCCGCGAAGACGGGCGACCGCCTGCATCTGGTGCGCGAGACGGCCGACCTCTGGTTCCACTGCATGATCCTGCTCGCGCGGCATGGCCTCGCGCCCGGGGATGTGCTGGCGGAATTGCAGCGCCGCGAAGGCATCCCGGGCTTGGATGAAAAGGCGTCCAGGAAGAAGAAATGAGCGACCCCGATTGCGTCTTCTGCAAGATCGTTCGCGGAGAAATCCCCTCGAAAAAAGTCTACGAGGACGAGGATGTATTCGCGTTCCACGACGTCCGGCCGCAGGCGCCGGTGCATTTCATGATCATTCCCAGGGAGCACGTGGCGACGCTGTACGACGCGGGCATGGCCCAGCACCGCGCCCTGGGCAAGATGCTGGCGCTGGCGGGCGAACTCGCCCGCAAGGAAGGCGCGGCGGACGGCTTCCGCACCATCATCAACACGGGGCGGGTGGGACATCAGGAGGTGTATCATGTGCACATGCACGTGATCGGGGGTCCGGAACCGCTGGGCCCCATGATTATGAAGAGGAAATAAGGAGGCTTTATGGGCTCGCTCAGCATCTGGCACTGGCTGATCGTTCTGGTCATCGTAATGCTGGTATTCGGCACCAAGAAAATTCGTAACATCGGCGCGGATCTCGGCGGCGCCGTGCGCGGTTTCAAGGACGGCATGCGCGAAGGCGACGCTGCGGCTGGCACCGTCCCCTCGCCGCAGGTCACCGGCGGCAAGACGGTCGACGGCGAAGTAAAGAGCAGGACCGAGAGCAAGGCCTGACGCGGTTTCGGTCTGGCCCAGGAACGGGCGCCCAACGGGCGCCCTTTGCATCTTAGGACGTCATGTTCGACATCGGTTTTTCCGAAATGGTGGTCATCGGGCTGGTCGCGCTGATCGTGATCGGGCCCGAACGGCTGCCGCGCGTCGCGCGCACCATCGGTCACCTGGCGGGCCGCCTGCAGCGCTACGTCTCCGACGTCAAGGCCGACATCAACCGCGAAGTCGAACTCGAGGAACTGGGCAAAATAAAGGACAGCGTGCAGCAGGCGGTGACGGGGATAGAAACCTCGCTGCAGAGCGAACTGAACCAGGCGGAAACCGAGCTTAACGCCGCGGCCGAATCGGCCACGGCGGCGCCGGCGGAGACGCCCAAGCTTCCCGACAAGGCCGGCTAGCCGTGCAGCAGGACACCTTCATCTCGCACCTGATCGAGCTGCGCACGCGGCTGATGCATGCGCTGATCGCGGTGCTGGCGGCTTTCGTGGTGCTGTTCCTGTACCCGGGCGCTGGCCCGATCTACGATTTCCTCGCCGCGCCGCTGATGCACGCGCTGCCCGAAGGCACCAAGATGATCGCGACCGGCGTGGTCACGCCGTTCATGGTGCCGATGAAGGTCACGGCGCTGGTGGCGTTCATGATCGCGCTGCCCTACGTGCTGTTCCAGGCCTGGTCGTTCATCGCGCCGGGGCTCTACGAGCACGAAAAGAAATTCGCGGTGCCGCTGATCGTCGCCAGCACGGCGCTGTTCATGCTAGGTGTCGCGTTCTGCTACTACTTCGTGTTCGGCAAGGTGTTCAGGTTCATCAACAGCTTCTCGCCCAAGTCGATCACGCCGGCGCCGGACATCGAGGCCTACTTTTCGTTCGTCATCACCATGTTCATGGCTTTCGGCGTCACCTTCGAGATCCCGATCGCGGTCGTCATCCTGGTGCGCTCGGGCATCGTCAGCGTCGAGAAGCTCACGGAGGCGCGGCCCTACGTGATCGTGGGCGCCTTCGTCGTCGCCGCGGTCGTCACGCCGCCCGACGTGCTGTCGCAACTCATGCTGGCGCTGCCGATGTGCCTGCTGTACGAGGCGGGCCTGCTCGTGTCCCGCTTTGTCGGCGCGCGGGCCAAGGCCGGGGACGATTCTCGGGTAGAATCGCGCCCCTCGTAGATCAGAGAAGGTCCATGAAACGCAAATACGGTTCCGCACTCAAGAACGAATCCATCGCCGACCAGCGCATGCGCGAACGCGCCAAGGAAGCGGGCGACAACAGCTTCAATTTCGGTTCCCAGCTGCGCAAGGGCGCCATCGGCCGCGGCAAGCATCGCGGCCGGGCCGACGTCGCCGCCCACACCAAGAAGTAACCGGTCTAGGGACCGTTCAGGAAGCGCTCGACCAGCGCGAACTGGTCCGGCACGTTCAACGCGGGCGCGTGCCCGCAGCCGCGGATCGTCGCTACCTCGGCGCGAGGCCCGCGTGCGCGCATTTCCTCGGCGACCTCGGGTGGCAGCAGGTCCGACGTTTCTCCCCGCAGGCATAGCGTCGGCACATCGATCGCATCCCAGGCGTCCCACTGGTCGTAATCGGCGGGATGGTGGGTGAACTGCATGACCATCTTCGGGTCGTAGTGCGGCGTCACCTTGCCCTCGTTGGTGCGACGGGTCGAGGTTTCGGTAAGCCGGCGCCACTGCTCGTCGGACAGCCAGCCGTAGGGTTTGTAGACGGTGCGGAAATATTGTTCCAGCCCGCCCACGCGCTCGAACTGCGGCGGACTGCCTGCATAGCTGCGGATGCGGGCCACCGCCGCCTCGCCCAGCTTCGGCCCGATGTCGTTGATGACGAGGCGCCGGATGCGCCCCTTCAGCGCACCGGCGGTGAGGCGGATGCCGATGGCGCCGCCCATCGACGTCCCCAGCCAGTGCGCCTCCTGGATGCCGAGCTGGTCGACGAGCGACACCGCGAGCCGGGCATAGAAATCGAGGCAGTATTCCTTCTCGGGCGCCGGGCTCCACTGCGACAGGCCGCGGCCGATGGTGTCGGGGCAAACGACGCGGTAACGCGAAGAAAGATGTGCCGCGATCTCGTCCATGTCGCGGCCGGTGCGCGCTAGGCCGTGCCAGGCGATCACGGTGTCTGGGTGCTCCGCACCCCACAGCGTGTAGTGGATTTCCCGGCCTTCGCAGATCAGGTAGTGCGACGCGAAGTTCATCGCTTCGACCGCGCGCGCAACTGGCCCACGATGCCGTGAGGGAAGTAGTAGACGGAAAGCACGAACAGCACGCCCAGCCACAGCAGCCAGCGGTCCGGGTGAAACAGATCGGGCAGCAGCGGCACGCCTTTCATCGCTTCTGAGAAGGCCTTCATCGCATCCTGCAGGTAGTTTTGCGCGATGACGAAAATCGTCGCGCCGATGACCGCGCCGTACATGGTCCCCATGCCGCCGATCACCACCATCAGCAGGATGTCGATCATGATGCCGAAGTCGAGCGTCGTATTGGGGCCGGTGTAGCGCAGCCACAGCGCATACAGCGCGCCGGCCAGCGTGGCCACCACGGCGGCCAGGCAATTGGCGAGGGTGCGGTAAATGACGGTGCGGTAGCCGAGGGCTTCGGCGCGGAAGTCGTTCTCGCGGATTGCCAGCAGCACTCGCCCGAACGGCGAATTGACGGCGCGCAACAGCGCCAGAAAAAGCGCCAGCGCCATCCCGAACACCATGTAATACGCCGCGTTGCGCGAACGCAGCAGCTCGGGCACCTTGAAGGTGATGCCGTCCTCGCCGCCGGTGATGTCGGAAAGCTGGGAGGCAAGGATGGCGAAGAACGAGGCCACCGCCAGCGTGATCATGGCGAAGAAGATCGCTTTTACGCGCAGCGAGAACAAGCCGATCAGGAACGACAGTACCAGCGATACCGCAACCGCGGCGGCGGCGCCCAGCGCGATCGCGCTCCAGCCCACGTCCAGCTTCGAGAGCGCAATCGCCACGCCATAGCCGCCGATGCCGAAAAACATGGTGTGCGCGAAGGACACGATGCCGGTGTAGCCGAGCAGCAGGTCGTAGCTCGCCACCAGCAGCACGAACACGCAGATCCGCGCCGCCACGTCCAGCGGCCGCGTGCCCGGAAACAGGAACGGCGCGAGCGCCAGCGCGACGAAGATCGCCGCCAGCATCCCCGCGAGGATCCGGCTGCGCGGCCCGTCACCAGAAAGGAATTTGGAAATCATTGCTTATTCATCGGATAGAGACCCTGCGGCCGCCACAGCAGGACGATCACCATCAGCAGGATGTTGGAGCCGAGCGCGATCTTGGGCGAGAGGTAGCCGACGTAATTCGCGACCAGGCCGACCAGCAGCGCGCCGACGAAGCAACCGCCCACCGAGCCCAGGCCGCCAATGATGATGACGATGAAGATCAGCACCATCATGTTCGCGCCTATCGCCACCGTCACGCTCTCCTGGTACATGCCCCACAGCGCGCCGCCCAGGCCGGCCAGCGCCGAGCCCGCGACGAACACCGCGACGAACAGGCGCCGGACGCGGTAGCCCATCGCCTCGACCATTTCCTTGTTTTCGACGCCGGCGCGGATCAGCAGGCCGATCTTGGTGCGGTTGAGCAGGAGCAGCATGGCGGCGAATATCGCCAGCCCGAGCACCACCGCGACCAGGCGGAATTTCTCGATCGCCATGTCGCCGATGAGAAACGAACCGCGCAGCGTTGCCGGCCGCGGCAGCGGCAGCAGGTCGGGCCCCCACAGCACGTGGATCAGCTGCTCGGCGACGATCATGCCGCCGGTGGTGATCAGGATCTGCTTCAGGTGCTGCCCGTATACCGGCCTGATGATGACGCGCTCGAAAAAAAGACCCAGCAGGCCGGCGACCGCCGCAGCGGCCAGCATCGCGGGCGCCAGCGCGCCCAGATTGACGAGAAAACTCTCCGAATCAACGCTCGCCGAGAGGAATTTCATCACCGACGCCGCAACATAGGCGCCGACGGCGATAAACAGGCCGTGCGCGAAGTTCATCACGTCCATCAGCCCGAATACCAGCGTGAGGCCGGATGACATGATGAATATCAGCAGGCCCATCGCCAAGCCCGCCACCGAGAGCGTTACCCAGGTCGACGGATTGCCGATCAGCGCGAGGCCGCCCAGCGCGATCGCCAGCAGCAGGGCCGGGGGAATCCAGTCGGTGCGAGGGACAACAGCAGGCGTCACTGATGGGCCTCCAGGGACAGGCCGAGCAGCCGGTTCTGCAGTGCGTCGTCGGCCGCCAGATCCGCCATGCGGCCGCTGTGCACGATGCGCCCGGCGTCCATCACCGCGACCGAGTCGCCCAGCGAGCGCGCAGCGTGGAAATTCTGTTCCACCATCAGGATGGTGGTGTCGGTCTTCTTCAGTTCGCCCAGCGCCTCGATCAGGTTGTTGATGATCGCGGGCGCGAGACCCTTGGTCGGCTCGTCGATCAGCACCAGTTTCCTCGGCTCGACGATGGCGCGCGAGATCGACAGCATCTGCTTCTGGCCGCCCGAAAGCAGGCCCGCGGGCAGGTGCCAGAATTTCTTCATCGGCGGGAAGAAGCGGAAGATCCAGTCCAGCCGCGCCTCGTCGGGCGGCCCGCGGCGCGCTGCCAGCATCAGGTTTTCCCGCACCGTGAGGCCGGCGAAAATACCCATCGACTCGGGCACGTAGGCGATGCCGAGATCGGCGATCGTGGGCGTCTGCCAGGACGCGATGTCGTTTGACTCGAAGCGGATCGAGCCCGCGGAGGCGCGCCACAGGGCGATGATCGTGCGCAGCGCGGTGGTCTTGCCCGCGCCGTTGCGGCCGAGCAGCATGGTGAGTTCACCGCGCGGCACCACCAGGTCAACTCCTTGGAGGATGTGATAGCCCCCGATACGGGTGTGAACACCACTCAATGCGAGAAGCGAGTCAGGCACCGGCCGATACCCCAAGGTAGGCTTCCTGCACGATCGGCGAGGCGATCACTTCGGCCGGGATGCCGTCGGCGACCAGTTCCCCCTGGTGCAGCACGATGATGCGGTCGGCCAAAGACCGCACCACGTCCATCTTGTGCTCGACCAGCAGGATGGTCTTGTCCTTCTGCTGCTTGATCTCGTGGATCAGGTCGAGGATCACCGGCACTTCGTCCACGCTCATGCCAGCGGTCGGCTCATCGAACATGAAGATGGCGGGCTCGAGCGCGAGCAGGATCGCCACCTCGAGCTTCCTCTGGTCGCCGTGCGAGAGTTCGGAGGCGAGCGCGGCACGGCGCTCCGCCAGCGCCACGCGCGACAGGAAATGCTCGGCACGCTCGGTGAGCTCGACGTGGCTGCTCCACATCGAGACGAGGTTCAGGCCCGTGCCGGCGCGCGCCTGCACCGCGAGACGCACGTTCTCCAGCACCGTGAGATTGGGGAAGAGGTTCGTCAGCTGGAAGGCGCGGCCCATGCCCTTGCGGGTGCGCACCGGCGCGGGATCGCGGGTGATGTCCTCGCCGTAGAGCAGCACCTGGCCGGCGCTGGCCGGCAGCTGCCCCGAGATCAGGTTGAAGTAGGTGGTCTTGCCGGCGCCGTTCGGCCCGACGATGGCGGTGAGCGTGCCTGGTTCGAAGCGGCAGTTCACGCCATTGACGGCGACGTGGCCGCCGAAGCGGATGGTCAGGCCGCGGGTTTCCAGGACAGGATGCGCGCCTGCCATGAGGCTTCCTGTCCTGTTTTTCCCTTCTTAGCGTTTATTGCGGATCGGCAGCGGAATCTCTTTCGCCGGAATCTCGCGCACGAGCTCCAGCAGGTCCCACTCGTCCTTCTGCACCTTCTTGATGCGGAATTCGTACATATTCTGCAGCGCCTGGTGGTCTTCCTTGCGGAAGGTCATGGTTCCCTTGGGCGTCTCGAAGCTCATGCCTTCCATGGCCGCGATCAGCTTCTCGGTGTCGGTGCCGCCGGCCTTCTTGATCGCCTCGACCGCCGCGACGCCGGCCGCCATGCCGCCGGCGACGAAGAAATCGGGCGGCGCGCCGCCGTAGCGCTTGCGGTACTCGGTGACCATCCAGTCGTTCATCTTGTTCTTGGGGAAGCCGTAGTAGTAGTAGATCGCCCCTTCGAGGCCGGCGAGGTCCTTCCAGCCCTTCATCACGGGAAGGATGTTGCCTCCCGGAGCGAGCGAGATGTTGAAGCGCTCAGGCTTGAGGTCCGCGATCTTGGTCACCGGATTCGCGCCGGCCCAGTAGATGCCGATGATCCGCGTGCCGGGTTTGTCCTTGAGCACGTCGAACATGCGCTGCGCGGCGGCGGTGAAGTCCGTGGTCGCCTGCGGCACGTACTCCTCGTGCACGATCTGCGCCTTGCTGCCGATCGCCGCGAGCGCGTCCTTGTACGCTTTCACGCCGTCGCGGCCGAAGGCGTAATCCTGCGCCAGCATCGCGATCTGCGCGTTCTGCGGCGTCGCCACCGCGGCCGCGATCCCGTCCTGCGACGAGTTGCGCCCGGTGCGGAAGATGTAGCGGTTCCACTTGTCCCCGGTGATCGCGTCGGCGACCGCCGGCTCGACGATCAGGAGTTTCTTGTACTCCTCGGCCACTGGCAGCATCGCCAGCGCGGAACCCGAGCCCGTCGGTCCAATGGCGAAATCAACCTTGTCGTCGCCGTAGGCGGCGGCAAGCTGCGATTTGGCGATGTCGGGCTTGAGCTGGGAATCCTTCTCTATGATCACGATCTTGCGGCCGAGCACCGTCATCGTGCCGCCGGTCGCGTATTCCAGGCCCAGCATCAGGCCGGCTTGCGTCTGCTTGGCGTAGGCCTCGAGCGCGCCGGTTTTGTCGTAGACATGGGCGATCTTGATGTCCTGGGCCGATGCCAGGCTGGTTGCGCCCGCGAGCGTTACCGCCGCGAGCAGGGAGTACAGGCGTTTCATGGTCCCTCCTAGGATTGAAAAAACCGGACTGCAAACCGGCCAGAGTATTTTTTTATGATTCTAGCCGATGCGTCATTCCGCCCGCGCCTGGGGCTTGGGCCGGCGCCCGACGGTGATCTCGAGCTCCATGTCCTGGCCCTTGCGCTTCAGTTTCAGCCTGGCGGCGTTTCCCGGCGCGATGCCGGTCACCTGAGTGAGCACGCCCTGCGGATCTACGACCGCTTTGCCGTTGATCGCGACCAGTACGTCGCCCGGCTTGGCGCCCGCCTTGTCCGCCGGGCCGCCCGCAAGCACGCCGTTGATGATCGCGCCTTCCAGTGTCCCAAGCTTGAAGGATTCGGCGAGCGCGGGCGTGAGCGACTGCAATTCGACGCCGATCCAGCCGCGAGTCACTGCGCCGGACTTGATGATCTGCTCCATGACCATTTTCGCCGTCGATACCGGCGTCGCGAAGCCGATGCCGATCGAGCCGCCGGTCTGCGACAGGATCGCGCTGTTGATCCCGATCAGGTTGCCGCGCGCGTCGATGAGCGCGCCGCCCGAATTGCCCTGGTTGATGGGGGCGTCGGTTTGAATGAAATTTTCGAAAGTGTTGATGCCGAGTCCGCTGCGGCCCAGCGCGGACACGATCCCCGAGGTGACGGTCTGGCCGACGCCGAACGGATTGCCGATCGCCAGCACGATGTCGCCCACGCGCAGGGCATCCGACGAACCGAAGGTGATGGCCGGCAGGTCCTTGGCTTCGACGCGCAGCACAGCGAGGTCGGTGTCCGGGTCGCTGCCCACGATCTTGGCCAGCAGTTTCTTGCCGTCCGGAAACGCGATTTCGATCTCGTCGGCGGCAACCACGACGTGGTTGTTGGTGAGGATGTAGCCTGCCGGGTTCACGATCACGCCCGATCCGAGGCTGGTCGCCTTCTGCGTGTCGCCGCCAAGCTGGTCGCCGAAGAAGCGCCGGAACAGGGGATCGTCCGGCATCGGGTTGCGCGTCACGCGCACTTCCTTCGAGGTGGAGATATTCACCACCGCGGGCGCGGCCTTGCGCACCGCTTCGTTGTAGGAATCCGCGCGCGGCCCGCCGCCCTGCTGCGCATCCTGCTGCAGGAAAGAGACGCGCGGCGATTCCGGGCCCGGGCGTGAGGGCAGCCATTCGGGTTTCAGGGTGGAGACCACGAACAGCAGCGCAAGGCAGATCGTGGCGGTCTGCGAAAAGATGATCCAGAGGCGGTACATGTAGCTGTCCAATTTACCATGTTTAGCCTTTTGTTTTAACCACTTAGGGGCGAAATCGTGGACATTCCGCAAGCGGAACGCTAAAATCGCGGCTGCCTCTGAATTGACTCCAGAACACCTCCTTCTTCTCTTTCCCGTCCAGAGTCCAAATGAGCGAAAAAAAGATCGACCACACGCGGCGCAATCTGATCGTCGCCACGAGCGCCGTCAGCGCCGCGGCGGGAGTAGGGGTAGCGGTGCCGTTTGCCCTGAGCTGGTGGCCCTCGGAACGCGCCAAGGCGGCCGGCGCGCCGATCGAGGCGGACATCTCCGGCATCGAGCCGGGAGAGATGAAGGTGGTCGAGTGGCGCGGCAAGCCGGTGTGGATCATGCGCCGGACCAAGGAAATGCTGGAGGCGATCGCCAGCGATAACCCCAGGGTCTCCGATCCGAAGTCGGAGGTGGACCAGCAGCCCGATTACGCGAAAAACGAATTCCGCTCGATCAAGCCCGAGTTCCTGGTGCTGGTCGGCATCTGCACCCACTTGGGATGTTCGCCGCAGCCGAAGCCCGCGGACGACAAAGGCGAGATGGGCAGCGACTGGTCGGGCGGCTTCCTCTGCCCCTGCCACGGCTCCAAATTCGACCTCGCCGGCCGCGTGTTCAAGGGATCCCCGGCGCCGATCAATCTCGAAGTGCCGCCGTATGCCTATCTCTCGGACAGCAAGCTGCTCATTGGCGACGACAAGAAGGGGGCGTAGGACATGGCCAGCCGTCTGATGGCGCTGTGGGACTGGTTCGACGCGAGGATGCCCTCGGTCGGCGAAGAATATCGCAAGCACATGTCGGAGTATTACGCGCCGAAAAACTTCAACTTCTGGTACTTCTTCGGCGCTTTGTCGATCCTGGTGCTCGCGATCCAGATCGTCTCGGGCATCTTCCTGACGATGAACTACAAGCCCGACGCCGGGCTCGCCTTCGGCTCGGTCGAGTACATCATGCGCGACGTCGCCGGCGGCTGGGTGATCCGCTATATCCACTCGACCGGCGCCTCGGCTTTCTTCATCGTGGTCTACCTGCACATGTTCCGCGGGCTGCTCTACGGTTCCTTCAAGCAGCCGCGGGAACTGGTGTGGATCTTCGGCGTGCTGATTTACCTCACGCTGATGGCCGAGGCATTCTTCGGCTACCTGCTGCCCTGGGGCCAGATGTCCTACTGGGGCGCGCAAGTGATCGTGAACCTGTTCGGCACCATCCCGTTCATCGGACCGGACCTGTCGCTCTGGATCCGCGGCGACTACGTGGTGGGGGACGCGACGCTGAACCGCTTTTTCGCGCTGCACGTGATCGCGGTGCCGCTGGTGCTGCTGGGCCTGGTCGCGGCGCACATCCTCGCGCTGCACGACGTCGGCTCGAACAACCCGGACGGCGTCGAGATCAAGAAGAAGAAAGGCTCCGACGGGCATCCGCTGGACGGCATTCCGTTCCATCCGTACTACACGGTGAAGGACTTCGCGGGCGCGGTCCTGTTCCTGATGCTGTTCTGCGCCGCGCTGTTTTTCATCCCGGAGATGGGCGGCTACTTCCTCGAAGCCAACAACTTCATCCCGGCCGACGCGCTGAAGACCCCGCAGCACATCGCGCCGGTTTGGTATTTCACGCCCTACTACTCGATCCTGCGCGCGGTGCCGCCGCTGTTCAATTCCCAGTTCCCCGGCGTGATGGCGATGGGGATCGCGACGCTGATCCTGTTTTTCCTGCCATGGCTGGATCGCAGCCCGGTAAAGTCGATCCGCTACCGCGGCACGCTTTACAAGAGCGCGCTCGCGATCTTCGTCGTCACCTTCCTGGTGCTGGGCTACCTCGGCACCGAGCCGGTGACGGTATGGGGCCAGGCCGGCGCCCTGTTCGGCCACGCCGACCGGGCCACCATCACGGCGCGCTTCCTTTCGGCGATCTATTTCGCGTTCTTCTTCCTGATGCCGTGGTACACGGCGAAGGACAAGACCCTGCCGGTGCCGGAACGGGTGACGATGTGAGGCGCGCCATGAAAAAAATGCTGCTGGTTCTCGTCATGGCGCCCGCGCTTTCCTGGGCGTCGGAAGAAGGCTACCGCCTGGATACCGCGCCGATCGACCCCAAGGACCTGCTCAGCCTGCAGTCGGGCGCGCGTACCTTCGTCAACTACTGCCTCAACTGCCATGGCGCGCAGTTCATGCGCTACAACCGGCTTACCGACCTCGGCCTCACCGAGGCGCAGATCCGCGACAGCTTGATCTTCACCGACGCCAAGGTCGGCGACACGATGAAGGTCGCGCTCACGCCCAAGGACGGCAAGGCGATGTTCGGCGTCGCGCCGCCGGACCTCACGCTGGTCGGCCGCTCGCGCGGCGCCGACTGGCTCTACACCTACCTGCGCACTTTCTATCGCGATCCCAAGACCCTCACTGGCTGGAACAACGCGGTTTATCCGGCGGTGGCGATGCCGGACCCGCTCTGGTCGCTGCAGGGCGAGCGTTCGCTGGAGGTGGTCGAGAACGAAGAGCGCCACGGCGCGCCGGAATACAAGTGGACGCAGCTCTCGCCCGGCACCCAGGACGAGGTGCAGTACGACACCACGGTGCGGGATCTCGTGAATTTCATCGTCTACATGGGCGAGCCGGCGGCCATCAGCCGCAAACGCTACGGCATCGCGGTTCTGTTCGCGCTTGGCGTGCTGTTCATCTTCGCCTATGCGCTGAAGAAGGAATATTGGAAGGACGTGCACTAGCCCTGCCCCCGAATAAACAAAAGCCGGGCACCACCCGGCTTTTTTCTCTGCCTAGGAACCCCGCGTCATGATGCAACTGTATTCAGGCACCACCTGTCCGTTCAGCCACCGCTGCCGCTTCGTGCTCTACGAAAAGGGCATGGATTTTCAGGTGATCGACGTCGACATGTA